>Ga0247840_10001029_pt1 | contig 55906 bp, 50 predicted proteins | sample LaCruzMarch2015__FD_192404 | JGI IMG/M metagenome (GOLD analysis project Ga0247840, IMG submission 192404) | Freshwater microbial communities from meromictic Lake La Cruz, Castile-La Mancha, Spain - LaCruzMarch2015_17m | ecosystem: Environmental > Aquatic > Freshwater > Lake | place: Spain... | reverse complement strand
CATCAGTTCCACAACGTTCTATAAGTTCTACCGGGAAGTAATGGAAAACTGGCGGGAGCTGAAACAAAAGAACAAGGACAAACCTGCACCGGTTTTTTGGCAGCAACAGCATTTACGACTTGGTGATCGTTTTGGGTACGCCGTTGCCCAAGCTTATGCTGAGCGAAGGTTGTTACCCTCGGAAGCGCAGGACTTGACTGGTTTTAGCCGGGAGACGTTTTCGAAGTATGCGCAAGGCATGATTCGCCGTAAGTCCGGAGTTGGTCAGTGACGAAGTTTCTCATCGATACCAATTCGATCGTCGAAGCCAAGGACTTCTTTTATGCATTCGATATTTGCCCCGGGTTCTGGAATGCACTACTACGACACCACGAGCTTGGCGAAGTCTACTCAATCGACCACGTAAAGAGTGAATTGACTGAAGGCAACGACATCTTGGTTCGGTGGGCGAAAAAGATGCCTAAGGGCTTCTTCTTGCCGACTGCTACCGCAGATGTCGCGAACAAGTACGCAACCATCATCCAATGGGTACAAGCAAACTACCAACGGCAAGATGCGGTCAGTTCATTTGCGGCCAAGGCGGATGGGTGGTTGATAGCCTATGCCAAAGTCCACGGATTCACGATTGTCAGCGAGGAGAAGTTGAATCTAGACATGAAGAAACGCGTGGCAAATCCAAACGTCTGTCATCAGTTTGGAGTTCCCTACTGCAATGTTTTCGAATTGCTTCGCAAAATCAAAGTAAAGTTCGGGTTGCGAAAGCACTTTGTATGATTTTGAGATCGATTAAAGTCAAAGTTCGCCCCGAAACACTCGGTGATGGAGTGTCTTGGTAAGGCAGTTTCAGTGTTCTGTAGAATTTGTACGGCCAATTCCAAGGCCAATTCCAAAGCTCGCCGAGCGTAGAAGCAGGACGTGCGCGGATCAGGGATCGCCGTCGACTCGGCTTTGCAATCCGCTGCGTGGACATCCTTCCATTCAGTCGTTAAGAATTCAAAGTTGCTCATCAATTAACCTCACAGGATCGGTCGGAAATCATTGTGCGGAAAGTCGATCTCCTCGTTAAAGGCCAGCTAAACGCCGAGGTGTTTCAAGAGTTCCTGGAGCGTACTTTTGTAGGGATTCAAAACCTTTCTCTGTTCTAACGCTTTCACCCGTTCGACGATTTCTCGGTCGTTGAGTGCCCGCGTATACCAAGCAGCCACTAGCAAAGCAACGTGTTCAGAGGCGTTTGGCTCATCGGCAAAATCGACTTTAACGGCTGCTGCAATGTCCGTTGAATCTATTGTGGAAAACCAACGCCGACTTTCCCGCGGTTCGACTTTTTGAACCGCAAGTGTTTGTGGCAATGCATTACGGACAGACGTTGACGAACTGTGTCGCCAAAGGTTGAACATCCGCCCGAGCACATCCGGTTCATCAGGAGGACTCCAGACCCTCAAAGTCCCTAACACGTAAAAAAGCCATCCAGCAACGTAGTTTTCTCGGCATTCTTCGGCAAAGAGCAACGGCAGGCAGGCATCCGCAATGGCGTCCGTAATCGCAACTTCAATAGGGCCGACTACTCGCGATTGTTCGAGAAGCTCCGCACACCCAAGAGCACCTTTGCAGCGGATAAGTAGGTCTGCATTTCGCAGCATCTCGGTAAATTGTACAGCAAGTTGAGGAAGATTTGGACGGTCATCACCATGCAACGACTGCCACCACACAACTTGCTTCAGCGATGAACCGTTATCCTCCTCTGCAAGAAATGATCTCTCTGCCTCATCTAGCAATTCATTGCCATATCGCCCTCGCGCCAGCATTGGGACGAAAGATTCACCGATTCCGAGCCCAAGCTCTACGAGAGCGCGCAACGCCGATCGAATCGTTTCCGGACGCGCCGCAGCTTCATCCGCCAAGCAATGACCAAGGACAAAAAATGACGGTTTCTTGCGGAACGTCCGCCGCTCATCATCGACAACAGAAACACATTTGTCCGCAAGTCGGGTAATCAGCGCTTCGGTCGCCTTGCCGCCGAGGGAAGCAGCAAGGGGAATCACCTCTTGCCATTTTTCCTCGTCGAAATATCCCGCAAGCACACTTGCGAGAGTGTCCGTGTCACCTCGGTCAGGATGCCATCCCTCCACCATGGCCCTTGCCGTCAGAAACTCCTGAAACGTGAGGTGCCGAAATTCGAAGAATTCCACTAGCCGCCCTTCCTCGACGTCGTGTCCGGTCATCATGAGTAGACTACTGCGGTCTTCGACACGGTGAATAAACTCTTCAACTGTCCCTTTCACGTATCCAAGTTCGGTGGGCAACGCGTCGCGTGCTTCTTTGATTAACTTCGCCAGCCCAGGGCGACTAATTCGCTCCACATTGGCGATCATCATTGCTGATGCAACGTAGCATAACTGTGGGAGCGCTTCCTCTTCGGGAATTGGTTCGTGGCCCTCTGTATTCCAAGTAATCAATAACACCTCTACTGCCTTGCCGTAGAGAACTGCGCGGCGAGTGGGCAAGGACCCAACCCAGCGCTTAACCAGCAGAAGCGTTGTTAGGAGCAGCGGGTTAATTGCGAGGCGCTGAATGCGGTCGTTGCGCGATATCGTGCGTGCGAGTTGTTCCGCGTCGTTTCGCACCTTATCACTGCCACCGACAACTTCCGCATGCCATGCAACACTGAGTCGTCGAATATCATCAGCATCAAACGGAGAAAGTGTGGCATACGTGCAGATCGGCGCTAAATGTGCCGCGACGTGACGGAAACCTGCTTCTCTTGACGTCACGATGATCGCTGTGCCGGGGTAAGCCTGGAGCGCCGTCCGCATCGTGCAAACAAAGGCTGCGCGATCTCCTGCATCAGATATTTCATCCAAACCATCCACCAAGAGGAAAACCCGGTTCTCAAATAAAGCACGATCAGCAAGAGACCGAAACGTAAGAGCATGCTGTCGTACAGGCTCGCGTTGGGCCAACGCGTCAAGCAACTCTGCAAAGGAAGCCCTCGCTAATCCGCGAAGTTCACGGCATCTAAAGAAAAGGGGCAGCCAATTCTTCTCCGGTAGATCGTCGTGAACTAGGGCGCGCCTTTGTGGGTCTGCATACGCCACAGCGATACGCTTGATGAGCGTAGATTTTCCTCCACCTGGGGCAGCGAGAATTGCCAAACGCGAGTGCTCAACCAAGACCGCTCCAACCGTTTGACGGAGCTTCTCACTACTGGGGATATCAAGATGAAGAGGAACAAATAGGTTCTCCAATTTGAGTCGACGAGAACCGACATCGCTATCGGCCGGAAGCCCATCAAGTTGGATGAACCCGCATTCTTCTGTGATGTAGCGACCGTATGCTGACAGGGCTGCCTCCTCAAGTTCGGGAGTGGCTACTACCGCAACAGGGGTTGGATTGAGGCACCGCAACCGATGAAGCGTCCCACCAGTCGCTTGATCAGAAGCGATGATTTGTTGAGCGAGCACCGAGGCCAGCGGCGTTCCATCAGCGTGAATGAGAACGAAATCCGTGCGACACTTTCCTTCCGAGTAATAGATGATCCAAATCCAACCCCGGTCGTGGGCTACCAACTCCGGTTTCCCGTCTAGCGTTAGGTGATGATGGCCAGCACAACAGCGACCAGCGAGTTCAGTAGCGCGCTCGCTGGGGATAATGATACGCCCTTTGATCAGTTCGCTAACAACTTGCTCGCCAGTCAAAGTGATTACTTTTGTGCGGCGTCGCTGTTTCTCCTGCTCGATGGCCGTTTCTTTAAAACCAGCAAGTGAGATGAAATAACCGCTGATTTGGACGTTGTCGTCGTATTCGGCATCCAATGCTCCCACGAACTTGTTTAAGTCTGCGCCTCCAATAGTGTCTTCCGTTGCCTTGCATTCTCCAATTGCACGGCGAGGCTCTAAACGGTGGTTTGCAGACAGATCTAGTTCGCGCCCAGATTTGTGGATGTTCATCCGTGGCTGCTCGTAACCAAGTGCGACGAATAGGTCTGCCATCAGCCGGCCAAACAGATCGCCTCGTCTATTTGCGTCAGGTTCGAGAATTCGGATCGCGTTCATAGTTCGTTGGTTTCGGTTGTTTGAAGCTAGGAAAAGCTGGGGAGGGCGACCTTGCAGTCCACGAGGTTAGCCTCAAAATGACGCGACGGATGTCGCGATGCCGTGACAGGATCTGCGGTTTGACCTGACTCGGCTTTGCTGGCCGCTGCGTAAATGTCCTTCCATTCGGTGGTTAGGAAGTCAAAGTCGCTCATCTATCAACCTCTAGGCTTTGGTGCTTCAACATCATAGCTCGCCTCGAAACGCTCGGTGTTGGAGGGAGGCGAAGAGTTGGTCGAGTTCTAGTATTGATTTCAAATACAATTTCTTGATGTCAATGATGGCAAGAATTCTTGAGGCAAAGTCCTTCTGCAGGTCTACGGGTGGAATAGGTGTCACGATTGACGCGATTTTTGTTGGCGAAGTATGTTTCACTTTTGTACCAGTAGAACTCGCCTGAATCCGATTACGAATCGCAGGGTTGTTGAATAGCGCGTATACAAAATGACGATCCGCATGATCGGTCAACTCTAGAAGCCCCAATCGTTGATTGTGAAGAAACAGATTTGAGGATGGAATCAGTATCGGGCTCCCTAGTAGCCCAGGGGCTTGCTCTGTCATCGCAACGAGAAGATCGTCCCTTTCGAGGACGTAGCCATTCGGAATTGGGCCAACGTAGAATTTTTGCTTTTCACCCCTGTCCCGATACCCACCGGTCTCGTAGAAGTTTCCGGGCGTTAGAAGTACGAATGGCCCGCTATCAGCAAAATATTCACTCTTAAATGCAAATCCGTGTTTTACCGATAGCAAATCTCCAACAGAACCAGTCTCCCAGCGCTTTGTATTCGTTACAGGATCGCCGAACATGTCGAGGAAGATGGATTGGGTGAGTTCGTCGAGGAGGACGAGGGCGGCGCGACGCTTAGCTCGCAGCCCCTCCGCTCGATCCAAGATCTCCGCTATCCGCTTCTGCTCCGATAGCGGGGGAAGGGGAATCTTAATCTTCGCCACATGAGCGGGTCGCGCGCGAAGCAAAGAACCACCCACACCTGCCACTGTATTCATAAATTGAAGATGGAACGGATCTCCGACCAAAACATGGCGGAGGTATCTCGGATTGAAGCGTTCCCCGCGAAAAACAATCCACTCACCTGACGCAATGATTCGTTTTCCAGTTGCAGGGCCGACAATCCAAGATCGCCTGATGTGTGGAACGATTTTGGAAAGCAAGACATCGCCCGGTTTCACTATTTGCTTTGCCGAGCCGATCTCCGCTCCGGTTTTCGCTTCAGGTGCTCCCGCATCATATGCTGGAATGCTATACAGCTCAAAATGTTCGTCAATATGAGACGCAGGATTTATGCTACCTGTACCCTTGGCAATAATCTCGGAAAGTTCTACGAACTGTTGCGTCACTTCAGCAACCCCCGCAGATGCTTCATTCCTTGGGTGATCTCCTTCTCAATACTCTCCAACTCATCCAAGATCGTTTCGGGGTCGCGGTGATCGACTTCTTCATGAACCACTTCCTTGTAGCGGTTGATCGATAGGTCATAACCTTGCTCGACGATGTCCGACTTCGGCACGCAAAAACTCTGCGTTGTACGAGCGTTCTTCAGCTCGGACTTATCCCGCTTGCTCCATCGCTCCAGTATGTCGGGCATGTTGTTCTTGGCGTGCTCTTCCTTGGTCAACTTCACCGTTGGCTTGGGGCCTTGCTTTTCGGGTGGTAATAAATCGGTGCGCTTGTCGTCCAGCGACTTGCCGTCGGCTTGCATGTCGTAAAACCAAACGTGATCGGTGCCTCCCGAGTTGGTTTTGGTGAATAGCAGGATGGCCGTAGAGACGCCCGCGTACGGCTTGAACACGCCGCCGGGCATCGAGATGATCCCATCGAGCTTCTGATCCTCGACGATCATCTTCCGCAGCGTCTTGTGCGCCGTCGATGAACCAAACAGAACGCCGTCGGGAACAATTACAGCGGCTCGTCCACCCGGCTTGAGCAAGCGAATGATCAAGGCCAGAAACAACAGTTCGGTCTTCTTTGTCTTGACGACCTGCAACAAGTCCTTGGCACAGCTTTCGAAATCCAGCGAGCCCGCGAACGGTGGATTGGCCAGAACCAACGTATAGCGTTCTTCCTCACCACCATGCTCTTGCGCCAACGAGTCGCGATAGACGACGTTTGGCTTCTCTACGCCGTGCAGCAGCATGTTCATGCTGCCGATCCGCAGCATCGTGCTGTCGAAGTCAAAAGCGTTGAACAGCTTTTCGTGAAAGTGCTTTCGCAGCTTGCTATCGGTAAAGATCTCTTTGTGGTTCTCGCGCAGGTATTCTCCGACCGCAACTGGATACCCGCATGTGCCGCCAGCTGGATCGCACATGACATCGGTCGGCACCGGTTTCATCAGCTCAACCATCAACTGAATCTCATGTCGAGGCGTTCTGAACTGGCCGTTCTGGCCCGCTGTGGCGATCTTACCCAGCATGTACTCGTACAAGTCCCCTTTGGTATCGCGCCCCTCCATCGGCACACCGTCGATCATGTCGACGACTCTTGCCAGCAGCGCGGGGGTTGGGATTGTGAACCGAGCGTCTTTCATGTGGTGGGCATAGGTCGAGTCATCGCCACCGAGCGTCCGCAAGAATGGGAAGACGTGCTCGGCCATGACATCGAACATCTCTTTGGGTTCGAAGTGCTTGAAGCGTGACCATCGGAGGTCTTCGTAAGATCGTTTTCTTGGGTCTTTGCCTTCCGGAAACGTTCGACGCTCCATCGGTTTCTTGGTGGCGTTGGCTTTGTTTTCCTCCAGCGTGTGCAAGTCATCGAGTCGTTTGATGAACAGCAGATAGGTGATCTGCTCCATCACTTCCAACGGATTGGAAACGCCCCCAGTCCAAAACGAGTCCCAAATCTTGTCGACTTTGCTCTTGATTTCGCCTGTGATCAACTCTGCGTACCTTTAATTGCTTTGGTTTGGGCATGAGTTCGCCCAAATCAGGAGCGAAATTCAACCGTCCGCAAGTCTAGCAAACACCTTATCCCATAGATAGCGAGGGTATGAGATTAGGCAGGAACGTTTTCTGGACAAGACAAGCACGTGACGATCTACGTGCGATTCGAGATCATATCGCGCATGACGCACCTGCAACCGCTGTCGCATTCTTGGTTCCGGTGAATTTGACTAATGTTGGCTCGCATCGTCATACCAGCACGTACGTTGCGATAGAGAACCGCGCATCCTTGTCCATCACATCCAATATTGCCGAAGGCAACGGACGCTTCACGAAGCCGGATCGCAAGCATTTCTTTGGGATCGCACGGGGCCCCGCACCAGCGAGGCAAACATGTGCTTCCGAGGTTTTTTCGGCTATAATGGGAGAATCTCAATTGCGGAACAGCGTCAACTTTGGCGGGAACGAGGGCTGGATGTTGTGCGACAATTGAAGAAAGAGATTGAACGGTTGCGAGCAATCGTCAAGGAACTTCCCCTGAAGGTTGAGAAACGCTGACAGCAGGTAAACTCAGAAGATTCAAATGAAGATCAAGAAGTGTTTTCTGATTATCGCATTTGTTGCGGTTTCAATAATTGCGTTACTGTATGGCATCTCACCCCGATGGTTCGCTCAGACGTTTCTAAACGTGCCTGAGATGCCAGTGGATTTTGCTCATATCCTTCGGGCAGTGATGGGCCTTTATCTTGCACTTGGGCTGTTTTGGCTGTTTTCCGCTTTTAGCGACAAATACCGAAACGCTGCTGTATTGACCACCGTGATTTTTTCCGGTGGCCTCGTGACCGGCAGGCTCGTTAGCCTATTTTCCGATGGTCAACCGTCAACGATTCTCTTGGTCTACATCGCTTTAGAGCTTGGACTTGTTCCGATTGGACTGTGGGTCCTCCGACTGCCAGAATGAGCCGCATGGCTCAGGCGACGTAGATGCTGGGAGACGAACTCTCCAAGGCTGATTCTTGCTGGTACATCGAGTCCAAGGCGGTGTGAGACACTTGCGAGCAGCTATCGGTTTACCGCCCCGCCCGATGAGCAGTACGTTTACCAATGACTTAGTGGTTCAGAATGTCAAGTTGATATCGACTCGCCTACACAACTAGATTGTCGTCACACCAATTCCAACAGACATCACGCCGCCGCGCATCTCGGGAATTTGCCTGTTCAGGTTGCAATTCGTTGCCGTGGCGTTATTTCTAAAAAGAATGACGGAAAAACTCCAATGTCAATATAACCTGTCGGATCGTTTCGTGTTCGGGAACCTGCGACGAGCAAAAGCCAAGCCCGCCAAACCCATAGACCACAAGCCTAGGGTTGCTGGTTCGGGAACTGGCTTAAGTTGAACATTGTCAATCCCAAGCACAGAGTCCTGGACCAAATCAAACCGGTTTCGAAGTCCGGCCTCAAGCGTGTAGGTGCCGCTACTATTAATGAGATACGAAAATGGCGTCCAAGGAGTCCCGCTAGAATTGCCATTGGTATTACCAAGGGCACCAACGCTACTCTGGAAGAGAATTGCGTTTCCAAGGGTGATTCGAACATAACCGTCATCATTGGCTGGAAGATAGTCTTCTGTCGAGAAGAACGCATAACCCGTAAGCATCTCGCCCGCACTCGCGGTGAAGGTTTGTGACAGCGTTTGATAAACGTCGGTGGTCCCTCCCGTAATCTGGGCAAAGAAGGCTCCTTCAACGGGATTGTAACTGCTGTACGTAGGTAATGTATTAACGAAAGAAGCTACTACATCAACGCTGCCAGAGCCAGTCACGGCCGTCTGCCAACCAGTCAGACCATTCTCAAAACTGCCATTAACAAAGCCCCCCTGGGCCTGCCCGGCAATCGTCGCCAGCGTCAGACCAATCATACACAGATATCTTGTTACCATTTTTCTAGCCTTTATCTCAACTTTAAACACACAGGGCTTCAGCCGAACCAACAACTAGTCGACACCGCTAGCCGAACGAGACTCCAAACGGTGATGATAACGCAAACGCGAGCAATCCTCAACTCCGCGATGACGACAGGTCAAACATGACCGAAAGTTGCTGGTCACTTGTGAATCGAGCGATCCTAATCCTTGACTTTGGCGTGTTGTTTTCCCCAGACTGCCGCGCCCATTGCACCTGCATCATCTCCCAGTTTTGCCATCTTGATTTCGAACATTTCGCTGTAGCAAGGCAGCACGTTATTCTTTGCGATCTGCATCACTTCTTCGAGATAGATTTCGTGTAATGCTTCCACTAGACCACCACCTAGTATGATGATTTCTGGGCACAGCATATGCACTAAATTGACCACGGCATATCCGACGGTTTGTGCCGATTGACGTACCACCCTTTCGACGGACTTGTCTCCCTCGCGAATAGCAGCCGCAAGCACCTTGCTCCGAATCTGTGCAATGTCGGTTCCGACAGCTCGCAAAAGACTGGGTGCTTCACCGCGATAAGCAAGTTTGGCGCATTCGGCCGCGATCGCCAAACGGCTAGCTTCGCTTTCTAATGTACCGGTCATTTCTGTTCCGCTGCTTCGACCCGACGTAGCGATCTTGGTATGTCCAATTTCCATTGCAGAAGAGCGTTTACCACGAAGGATCTTTCCTTCGTAAACGAATCCACCACCAATACCCGTTCCAGGAAAAATACCCGCAACACTTCGAGCCCCTATGGCGACTCCGAGCGAATACTCACCGAATACACCTGCATCGACGTCGTTTAGAACAGAAACTGGGCAATCCAATTCGTCTTCGAGCATAGCGGCTAGCGCAACGTTTTTCCAACCCAAGTTCACGGCGACATTCACCACGCCGTTGTCCATGTCGACTGGGCCAGGACAACCAATTCCAAGTGAACGCAAATCATTGATCGGGAGATCGTTTTCCGAGAAGGTTTCGCGAATCAGTTCCGCAATTCGGACGACACCGGCTTGGGCTCCTTCCGTTCCCTTGGTTTTCTTTCGCTTGCGTGCGACGATTCGGTTGGTGTCGTCCATCACGACGCAGAGCATTTTCGTACCACCCAAGTCGAAACCACATGATAACGGATTCTGCATACTATTCTCGAAACGGTCTCAAATGGGTTGATCAGCTGCAAAGCCTTGCAATACAAATTGTAGTCAAAGCCCTAGGATTCGAAAGGACACAACTATTCCGTCTATTCCGTCGGCAATTCCAGCAGGCGAGCCATTCGATGGAAATCACTATCGGATTCGATAAAGCGAACTTTCGTCACCAGAGTGACCGGATCCACGAGGTCCTCAAACGGAACGAATGAAAGGTTAAATTGACCGCCAACCGATATCATGACTCCATTGAGTTTCTCGTCGATCAAAGCCCGATAGGCTCCAATGCCGATCTGGGATCCAAGCATCACATCGAAGGCAGTCGGTATGCAGCATCGGGATTCATAGCCCAATTGCAATCCGTTTATTTTCCGAGTCTTGCCGGTCTTTTTCTTGTAGGCGTCTCCCAAAAGGACTGCGAACGCCTTGCCAATCGCGATGCTGGAGATAGCGATATGCCCATGGTCATCTCTGCTGATGCCTTCGAGATAGGAGTTGGGAAGATACTCAGCAAGCCCTTCGGCAATTACAATCACTCCATAGTTTCGGCCAATTTTCTCCCGAGCGATCATCATCGAAACCATCTTTCCGATGACGGCATCGAGGTTCATGACTGTGCGCGTTTTCAGAGTTCCATCCGGGAGAGTAACGGTTTCGGTGTTTCGCAATGGTCCCGTAATGTTCTCTACGCTGAGTACCATACAAGCGTCACCCGCGATCGCGGAACCATAGGCTAACCAACCCGCAGATCGCCCCATCGCCTCGCAAAGAAAATAAGCTTGCCCAGCCGAAGCATCGCGGTTGAGATTCCTGATCTCGCCAGCTAAGGTTTCAGCCGCACTAAAGTAGCCGAAAGTGAAATCGATACCAGGGTAATCGTTGTCGATCGTTTTCGGCAAATGGATGACCGGCATTCGGACTTGGTCGGATGGAAGCGTGTCTTGAAATAGCTTCATTTTGTTAGCCGTTTTGAGCGTATCGTCGCCACCGATACTCACCAAGGCATCGACACCAAGCGATCGCAGCGCACGGTAAACGCGATGAAGTGGTGCTGATTTTTCTGGGTCGACGAGGTGGGCTGGGCTCGATACCGCTTTGCCTGGATTAGACCGAGCGGTTCCAATCATAATTCCCGGTTCTGTTCGCGAGAACTCAAGGCGTTCCAGAGTAAACTTGATGAAATGTTTGCCTTCCACAAGAGGCGACTCGGGCTCGAAATCAATGAGGTTCGAATAGCCATGCTTGATGCCTATGACTTCCACGCCAGCATTCATCAGTGTGAATGCAGCCGACGTTATCACGGCATTGGCTGCTGGCGCAGGTCCACCTGCAAACAAAATCGCCACTCGTTGGATAGCAGTCATTCGTGGTCGCTCTCAAAGGATCAGAGTCAGAAAAAGAAACAAAAAACAGCAAAACGATTCGAGATTGTAGCCTTGGACGATGGAAAGTCCAACGGTGGTGCAAGCCTGGCAATCTAGGTTATCTGTTCCCTCTTTTCGGTTTATTCCTAGACGAATTCGGATATGGCATCTTTGAGGGCCTTGATGGTTGAACGGATGAGATCGAAAGTTCCGAATGTAACATTTGTTGCGTTCCCTTCTCGTCCAGAGAACTTGGCTGGGAACACAGCATCCCCTATTTATGTTTGGAAGTGGACGTGCCAACTACTGCTCAACCCCGATCCAGCAAACAATCGCAATCGTTTATTCGAACGCGTTCTTGCGTGGCAATCGCCTTGGCAGTCGGTTTTCATTCCGCAATTTCAACATCGGACGCTTTAGGTCAATATGGCAATGGCGAGTTTCCCGCGTCACCCTTTTCAAATCGACCGATCGCAACGCCGAAATCATCCGAACCTCAAGCGGTTAGCGTCCACGATTTCGTGCGTCAACCGAAGCCCAGTGAATCGAGGAACCGCAGCGAGCGTCCCACACAAGAGTTTCGTCGTCCGGCTCAAGTTACGCTGATGGGCCCAATCGTCCCTCCCAAAGCGTCGACCAGTGTCGAACTGCCAAGGGACGGACAACCGTTCCAAACGCCTCGAGTCGATGGGGCTCCGTCGGATGGTAGCAAACTCATATTCCCGAATGATGCCAGTCCCAATGAGGCCCGTCCCAATGAGGCCCGTCCCAATGAGGCCCGTCCCAATGAGGCCAGTATTCGCGGCCTACCTCGAAACTCTTTCGTTCATTCGACCGCCGCACCTACGCACGCGTTGACCCAGAAAACGCCAATCGAAGCACAATCCGATTGGCATCGCGTGCAGGTGGGCGGTCAAAATTTGGGACTTCCCGATCGAGAGGAGGACTCGATGCAGCCATTGCCATCGACGATGGTGGCGGCCACTGCTCGGGCGAGTGTTCGCGCAGCCGATCCCACACGCTTTGGAGAGGAAGGGGTTGATCGGACAAACAGCCCTACGACGCCTCGTAAAACGGCATTCGATGAATCCAAGATGCAGCGAGATGTGATTGCGGAACGCGTCAGTTCCGAATTGGCTTCGCAAAACCCCAGATCCTCTACAAGAGCTCCAGAGAGTTTGGAATCGCCGCCAGGCTGGGCGGCTGTAGAGCAAGAACTGAAGTTAAGACTAGAGCGCTGCGATTCATTGCTCAGGCGAGGCGCCATCCATAGCGCTCGCGACGAAGCGGTACAAGGAATGCGTCGCCTTGGCCGCACGCTGGATGCTCATCGTCCTAGTTTGATTAGTTCGGCTGCATTTGAAAAAGCGTTGACCGCTTTACGCGAAGAAGTGGACTTCCACAATCTGGTTGGTAATTGTCACGCGGATGCAATTCCTTCGTTGGTAGCGTCTCATTCGACGGAGGCCCTCAAAGGTCGTCCGCTCGACGGCGTCGCTCCGGAGATCGCATCGCAACACTATCGCAATTATGCAAGATACGAATTTGTGGTTGCCTCGGATGGTCACAAATGGTCTTCGGATTTGCTCTACGCATACGGGAAAACGTTGGAAAAGGAAGCTGAGCTCGAGCCGGATAGAGCGTTCTTGCTTCTCGCGCAATCGGTTGCATGTTATCAAGCGGCCACGCAAGTCTCGCCTTCTCAAAGCGACGCAGCAAATCAACTAGGCTATGTACTCATTCGTCTGGACCGTATCGATGACGCCTACCAAGCACTGATCTCATCGATAAAGCAAAAACCAACGGCGAACGCATGGAATAACTTGGCGGAAATCTACCGTCGGCGCGGTGTCGCATCGGACGCACAATACGCTACTCAACAAGCCAAGGCGATTGCAAATTCGCAACAAAATTTTTCTTATGAAAACCCCGAAATAACGGAAGTGGATTCTGTCACGTTTGCGAAGTATAGCCCGATGCAAATGCAAACTTCTTCGGCAACCATTGCCGCCGCCGGAGTGACGAATACCATTCCTCCAGCGACGGTAAAGAACACGAACGCGGCCAGCAATAGCCTGTTTCAAAAAATATTCCGCCGATGACCAAAACAATTCAAATTGCACTTAGTAACGCCTCGCGAACATTGGCTCGATGGTTGACCATCCGTTCGGTGATTCATGTGCCAAGCCAAGTTCTCAATCGAATTTGCCAACCGATCATGAACATTCCTTGGTCGGCTTGGAAAGGGTCGATTGGCCTGGTCTTGTTTCATTCTGCAATGTTGGTCCCATATGCAAATGCGCAGAACTTGAGCGACGAAAAGTCGAACGTACCGGCTCAGTTTGCTCTAAGTCCAAACGCACAGACTAGTGAGAGGCAGACAACGGCTATTCAAATGTGCCCGCCACAGCAGCCAACCGGTGTCACTTCGGGGGCATGCAAACCATGCATTACTGGAGTCGATTGTGCCCAAGGCCCAAATGGTGAAAAACGCTGGCACGATGCGCAAGGCATCGATTTTGGACCTCTTTGGCACGGAGAATACATTGGCCCAATTCGATTGCCCTCCCTATTGGAGTATCGCGTCCGAATCAACGACGAGGTTTTGGTTACCTATATACCCAATCGGCAGGTCGTACCCGACGAATACAAATTGACTCCTGGCGACGAACTCAACATCAATTCTGTCTCGGATGATACAATCAAACGCGAGAGAGTCCAAATCCAGCCAGATGGAACCATTGTTGTTCCGTTGATCGTCGATACCAGGATCATGGCAGCGGGGAAATCCATTGGACAGCTCAGAAGAGATCTGGAAGTAGCTTTCAAAAAATACATCAGCAACCCAGCCATTAACGTCGAGCCCTTCAAAGTGAACACGGCTGTTGAAGATCTGAAGGATGCAGTCAATGGCCCGTTCGCAGCGGGGGGGCGTGTATTGACAACGGTTGTGAACCCGGATGGAAGAATCCAACTGGTTGGTATTGGCAGTGTTTACGTATTGGGCATGACACTCGAAGAAATCAAGCGAGAACTCAATCTTCGATATCGGAGTAAGTTTGTCGGAATCGAAGTCGAGCCAAGGCTTTCAAGAACGGCTCCACATTTTCTTTTCGTCTTTGGCGAAGTCGCCACGCAAGGTCGATTCGAAATGAATGGCCCTACTACCGTAACCCAAGGTTTAGCGTTGGCGGGAGGTCTGAAATTAGGAGCAAACAACCGACAAGTCGTTATTTTTCGAAGGGCCGAAGATTGGAGACTTGTTTCTACGATTTTGGACTTAAGAGGCGGGCAGTTGGGTAAACGTCCGAATCCGTCCGATGAAATATGGCTCCGCGACAGCGACTTGATCATTGTTCCACCGAAACCGATCAAATTGTTTGGCAACGCGGTACAGCAAGTATTCACAGACGGATTGTATCGAATTGTACCCTTCCAAGTCATCTCACTGCAGAAGAGCTCTTTTTAAAGTGGGATAGCTTCGAGCCTGTCCTTTCCAGCTCGGCAAGCTGGACGCTTAACCCACGAATGGGTCAACCTATTCTTTCACTCCCTGAAGACAAACCATCATGAGTACCGATTACAAAGTTGTTCGCGTCGAAAGCAAGCCGCAGCGGCGCGAGTTTATGAACTTGATCTGGCGTATCTACAAGGATGATCCAAATTGGATTCCGCCGATCATCATGAACCAAGAAGAGCTCGTCGGATTTCGGCCTCATCCCTTCTACGAAAACGCAAAATGCCGGGCGTTCACCGTTGAGAAACAAGGTCTGGTCGTGGGTCGAATTCTCGCGATCATCAATCATGGTCATAACCAGCGCTACGGCGAAAAACGCGGTTTCTTCGGTTTCTTTGACTGCATCGACGATTCGCAAGCGGCAAACTTACTTTTTGCCGAAGCGTGCCGCTACCTCAAGAGCGAAGGCATGACCGATGTTCGAGGTCCATGCAATCCTTCCCTCAATTATGAAATCGGCACATTGGTGGAAGGATTCGATACTCCGCCCACGTTTATGATGACCTACAATTGGCCTTATTACGAAAAGTTGATCCAAAACTTCGGCTTCGAAAAAGTTCAGGATCTTTATGCCTACGAAGGAAACTTCGAAATGCTCAAGACCATTGACCCGAAATTGAAGTTTATCATCGACGAAGTCAAGCGACGTTTTAACGTCAAGGTCAGGCCTGCCAGCAGGCGAAACTTCAAAGCCGAAGTTTCCTTGTTTCTGAAAATTTACAACGAAGCCTTGCAAAGCACTTGGGGGTTCGTTCCGTTGAGCGATGCCGAATGCCAAAGTATTGGCGCGTCGCTCAAGATGCTGGTGGATCCCGCAGTGACATCGATCATCGAAGTGGATGGCAAACCGGTTGGTATCAGCATGGGTTTACCCGACTACAATCCCTTGATTAAGAAAATAAACGGAAAATTGTTTCCTTTCGGCTTCTTGACGCTGTTATTTGGCCGAAGAAAAATTAAGAAAATACGACTCATCAGCACCAACGTAATTCCCGAATACCAGCGATGGGGACTAGGCTTGGTGGCTTTGGATCGAATGTTGCCCGATTGTCTAGCCAAGGGTATCAATGACGCTGAATTCTCATGGGTTTTGGAAAGCAATCAATTGTCGCGAGGTTCGCTGGAACGAGCGGGCACAAAACGCACGAAGACCTATCGTTTGTACGATCGATCCCTTGCAGACATCGATCCGTTGCAGACATAGTATGATAGAAAGCTGAAATCTTGACCGCAGTCCGTGGGCTCCTCGTTTGGCTCGGATCCAAGATCCCACGACTAAGGCTAATCATTTTTATGTAGGGAAGACATGAACGATACACTTGCAGTGATTTTGGCCGGCGGAAAAGGGACTCGGCTAGAGCCGCTCACGCGGGATCGAGCAAAGCCAGCCGTACCTTTCGGCGGCAACTACCGCATCGTTGACTTCGTTCTGTCGAATTGCCTCAATAGCGGGCTTCGCAAGATGCTTGTCTTGACGCAATACAAAGCGATGAGCCTTGACCGTCACATCAATTTAGGCTGGCGAGATTTTTTTTGCCGCGAACTGGACGAGTTTGTTGATATCGTTCCCCCCCAGCAACGAATCGACGAAAATTGGTATCAAGGCACCGCAGACGCCGTCTATCAAAACATCTACGCCATCGAAAAAGAACGGCCCAAGTACTTGATCATTTTAGCAGGTGATCATATCTACAAAATGAACTACCGCGCGATGGTGCAGTACCACATCGACTCAAATGCCGACCTAACCATCGGCGCTCTGAGAGTCGATTGCGAGTCGGCAAAAGAATTTGGGGTGATGCAAATCGATACCGATCAACGCATTATCGGCTTTCAGGAAAAACCGCAACAACCTCGGCAGATTCCAAACGATCCGGGGCACGCAATGGCTTCGATGGGAATCTATGTCTTTAACACTCGGTTTCTTTTTGAACAGCTCTGCCAAGATGCCAACGATCCTAAAAGCCAACATGACTTCGGCAAGAACATTATTCCCTCGATCGTAAACAGCCACCGTGTATTTGCATTTCCGTTCCAAGACGAAAATCGCAAGGGACACGCGTATTGGCGAGATGTCGGAACGCTTGAGGCGTTTTACGAGGCCAATATGGACTTGGTTAGTATCGATCCACAGCTCAATCTTTACGATCAAACCTGGCCCATTAGAACGCAACAAAAAAATCTTCCCCCACCCAAGTTTGTCTTTGGGTCACGTGGCGATAGTGAACGTTGCGGAATGGCTCTCGATTCCATCGTATGCGCAGGAACGATCATTAGCGGTGGTCGGGTTGAACGAAGTATTCTTAGTCCGAGCGTTCGCGTCCATTCGTTCGCTCAGGTTTCCGACAGCATCTTGTTTGAATCTGTCGAAGTTGGCCGGCACGCCCGAATTCGAAGAGCGATTATTGACAAAGGTGTGAGAATTCCCGAAGGCTTTGAAATTGGCTACGATCTCGAACTAGATCGAAAACGGGGTTTCACTATTTCCAATAACGGTATTGTCACGGTTGCAAAAAGGGAAGACTTGTCGACACTTGAGACCAGGCCCAATCCAGTCCAGTACCGCGCCGACTCAGGCCGTAAGAACGTTTCCGCACCTAAGGGAGCAACGGGGCTCGCACCAACCAACCCGAGACAACCGGCCAACCCGACACCACCGACCAACCCAACACACAGTGAAGGCCCAAGATAAGCATGACTCCCGTGCTTTATTTGTTGATGGGGTTGCTCTTTGGCACGACTCTATTGACCGTTGGAATTGCAATTGGTTACTGGATCGGGAAACGCGAAGTCACCAGCGATACGGAAGCAAGAACCGACGGCTTGACTGGACTCCCAAATCGTCGAGCCTTCGACCAGAAAATGGACGAGTGTTTCACCCAATGGCAGCAGACAAAGCAAGTCTTCTCGCTTGCATTGATTGACATCGATCATTTCAAGAATGTGAACGACACTTTTGGACATCCTGCTGGCGACGCTGTCTTGCGCGAGATGGCAACACGTCTGAACAAGTTGAAAAGCGATTCGCTCATCGTCGCTCGTTACGGTGGAGAAGAGTTTGCGGTCATCACCGACGGGGACGAAAAGCACGCTGCCGCAATGATGGAACGACTTAGACTCATCGTTTCAGATACTGCATTTAAAGTGGATTCGCTCTCCATCCCAATCACGATTAGCAGCGGTGTTGCAAGAATCAACGCAGAGGAGCGGAGCGGAAAACTCGTCCGGCGATCCGATGAAGCGTTGTACAGTGCAAAAATGGGTGGTCGAAATCGCGTCTACATTCATAATGGTCTGTTATGCGAAAGCTACGCAATACCACTCGCCGGAGACATGCCTGAGCGCGCTCAAGCCGACAGGCCAGAAACTCCACCCACGATCGATGAACTCGAACATCGCGTGTTGGCTCGACTCGATCGACTCGTTACGCAAGAAGCAAATCCTACGGAATAGAATGAATGTGTGCGTTACGGCTAGCGGCAGACTGAAAACTACCAATCCTAACCCGATACGTAAGTGAGGGACCTGCGAAATCGTCCCTCGCTTACGCTTCGGGTTGAGATACTGCAATCTGCCGCTCGCCTAGCGACCCTAGAAGTAACCGAAAACCAATAATGGAATACGAAAAAACAAACGATCCGTTAGTGTCGAGTCAAAGATTCTACATTCGGCTGGCAAACAGTTTCGGAGTTACGTTGCTGATCGTTGGATTTTCACTCGCACTTGGCACGGCAGGATACTGTTACTTCGGCGAATTGGAGTGGGTGGATGGGCTGCTCAACGCGGCGATGATTCTCACTGGTATGGGGCCAGTGGATCGTATGAGTACGACTTCGGGGAAACTGTTTGCTACAACCTATGCACTTTATAGCGGTATCGCATTTTTGTCGATGATCGCTATCTTGATGGCGCCGATTCTGCATCGCTTTCTGCACAAGTTCCATCTGGAAGATGATTGAAAACACTTTCGAAATCCTTGAGTTTCCAAGTTGATATACCTCGACAACAACGCCACCACTCAAATCGCACCGTCTGTCGTGGCGCGCATGCATGAACTTCTGCAAATGCGATTGGCCAACCCAAGCAGTCAACATTCCGCCGGACGAAAGGCTCGGCAGATTGTCGAACAAGCCCGCGAATCAATCCTCAAGCACTGCGGCGGACGAACGCGTGGAATGGCTAGCGATCATCTCCTGTTTACCAGTGGTGGAACGGAATCGAATAATCTGGCGATCTTCGGACTCGCCGAAAATGTTCCAGGTGCAATCGTCGTATCTGCCATTGAACACCCAAGCGTTTTAGGAGCTGCTGAATTTGCTGCTGCTCACGGACGTGAAGTGCGTACCTTGCCATGCGATGGAAACGGGGTTGTGTGCTTAGAAAGACTGTCCGCATGGATTGCCGAGCACAAGCAAGGCAAGCCTATCGCGCTTGTGTCGATAATGCTCGCGAACAATGAAACGGGCGTTTATCAACCTGTCGCCGAAGCCGCCCAGATCTGCCGCAACGCAGGCGTCTTGATTCATACCGATGCAGTTCAAGTCCTCGGCAAATCGCCGATGAATTTTGAGGCCTTGGATGTGGATGCGCTGACAATCACAGCCCACAAACTGCACGGGCCTGTCGGGATAGGAGGGTTGCTTGTAAGGCATGGTGTTCAAGTCAGCCCTCGTGCCTTTGGCGGATTCCAACAACTCGGGCTCCGACCCGGAACCGAGATGCCCGCACTTGCGGGTGGCTTCGAAACATGTGTTGCGCTCGCCGCAAGTTGTTTGATGGATCGAGTAGCATGCATGCAGAGACAACGCAACTCTCTGCAACAAACGATTCGAAATTCGATACCGGATTGCGTCGTGGTTGGAGACACATCGGACCGCTTGCCGCACACCTTGAGCATTTCCTTTCCTGGCGTTGAACGACAAGCACTACAACTTGCTCTGGACATGGCGGGCATCGCTTGCAGCACCGGATCGGCTTGTGCGAGTGGCTCAAGCCAACCGTCGCATGTTCTGCTAGCCATGAAATTGAATCCGGCCGTGGTGCGTGGAGGAATTCGATTTAGCGTTTCAGCCGACACCACCGACGCGGAAATCGAAGAGACCGTTCAAGCATTGCAGGCGATCATTCCGCAACTACGCAAATGACCCGATGGAAACCCGACGCGTGAGCGAGGAATTGCAGTCGGCTCCTCGATTACGCGTCGGGTTACCATCGCGTGGCACGAGCGTCTCGCTCGTGAATCGATGGGCGAGACGCCTCATCTTTACCCACATTTCGCCGCACGCTAGACTAGAAATCCCAATGAATTTGCGCGATCCCAGCGCTTTTTCTCCCCCTCGCCCCGCTTCGCCCGTTCCGAAAAATTTGCCCGACCGGTGTATGATGCAGCATTTCCAAAAATACAATTCGCTAGCAATTCAAAGTTCGCTAATCGAATAAAGTAGTTCTATTTTGTCGGTCGAAATCTCTGTGTCAACCCATTCGATACCGAGGTCTACTCATGACAAGACACTTTGCTTTTTTTCGCTCTTTTGCTTGCCTCTTTGCATTGTTGCTAACCCCGATCGTCAGCGTCGGTCAAGAGACCGGAGGGGAAGTTGGGGAGTCAAAAGAAATCGAGACCGATCGAGATTCATTCACACCGTCGACCTCGACGGTGCAGAGCGGCCGGTGGATCCTTGAGTCCGCTTACTCATTCATTGACAACCGCAGAGTCTACGAGACGCACAGCCTTCCAGAGATCGTACTTCGACATGGCATCAGCGAAATCATGGAATTGCGACTTGGTTGGAACTATGAAGTTGGAGGTGCTGGTAGTCCTGTTTCGGGCAATCTTCCCAGCGACGAGCCCGAGGAGCCCAAACTCGAAAGAGAGTCGCGAATGCTGTACGGAACCAAAATACTAGTAAGTGACCAGCGCGGTTTGCTGCCGCAAAGTGCGTTTATCCTCCAAGGACTAACGCCGACGTATGGCGAAGTGACGGCAACGCAATTGTCCGCAGCGTATGTTTTTGGATGGACGCTTCCCAACAGATGGGTTTTGGACTTTGCAACGAGGTATGGAACTGACAATCGAGAGAAAGACAACTTCAATGCTTGGGCTCCATCCACCGTGATCAAAGTCCCAGTTGGAGAGCGTTGGAAGGTCCATGCAGAATACTTCGGCGTATTCACCGACGGGCGAGCCAAAGAAAAAACGCAGCACTTTTTCAGCCCCGGTGCACACTATCTCATTAACAAAAACTTAGAGATCGGCTCGCGGGTCGGCTGGGGGCTGAATGACCAGTCCCCCAATTCGTTTGTGAATGTAGGATTCGGTTGGCAATACTGATGCGAAGTTTAAGTTCGTTGCAATCGCTTGCCCATTAACTCCCGATAGCAATCGGGCAAGTCGAATTGAGCCAACACATTTGGCAGAATACTGACTAACGGCGCATCGTAGTATTCGGACTCCGCTAACGCACTGAACGATTCGAGAGAGGACTTCAGAGTCACTTGCTTAACAAAAGGTGAGAGTACTGCTGCGAACGTAGCCGTCAGTGAGCTGCGACCACGGCCCGCAAGTTGAACACTTTTGTAACCAAGCGATTCCATCCATTGCAATACACGGAGTGCATCCCAGGTTTTTTGTCCCAATAGCGGCCGATCGAGCATCAGACCATGAATGGAGTAAAAGTATTCGCTGCCGTATGGCTTTCGAAATGAGTTGGGGCCACACGTATCTGGCTGCGACTCACCGCACCCCCGAACATCGCATGCAAAGACATCGAGCGATCGATCTTCGGCCCATGTTTTTATCATCGGTTCACTTCGAAGCTCGTCATCGCTCGAGTACTCGGCCAAATAGAGAACGGCGATGCGATCGCTTGGAGCGGGTCTTGAAACACGCGCTACTTCGGTGAGCTGAGTTACAAGGGCTTCGATGCCTGGTTCTGTTTCAACAGCGAAACAAATCGAGTTCTTTTTGGGATAACCGCGCGCTCCCAAATACCGGTAAATGCGATAGTCCGGTGCATCCAATGGTACGAGCGGTAGCTTCAATACATCCAGAATTGCCGTTCGCAACTCGGTACCCGATATCGCCTTGCGTTCTCTTGCTAATCGCCGCGACTTGTCCCTCGTCGAGGCAAATACGGTCGCTGCCCCAGCAATGCTCGCAACTTGACCGCTCGGCGAACATCGCAATGTTTCGTCCGTTTCGACCGTGAGGGAGGGTTCTCGAATCGCTTGTAAGGAATCTGTGGACGCAAGTAGGCCATTTAACGAATCTTGTTTGTTCGCATCCGTCAGCGAGGATTGCGCCGCATGATGAAACCAACTGTACATGGCTTCTCGGTTTTCCTGAGAATAGCCGTGATCCGTTGGCCCGACAAACAGGGCGATGTTCTTCTCGGCACCGAGCAGCCGATAAAGTTTCTTCAAACGCTGATAAGCTTCTTCCGCACCTCGCACGTCGAAGTAGTCCTGCTCTTTGGCAAGAATAATCACAGGCTTGGGGGCCATCGCCGCTAAAAAATCACAATGATCCAATCCGAGGGCAATCGCGTGCGGTGGGCATTGCTCCGTATCGGCAGGCAGCTCATTCTCCAAATTGCGGCGAAAGGTGGTTACAAAGCATGCCGGTGCAGCCATTGTCCAGCGTCGTTCGAGCCCACACAACCAAGTCGTCATTGTGCCACCACCGGAGTTGCCAGTGATCCCAACCCGCATTGGATCGACTTCGCTGCGTGTCAGTAGATAGTCCAATGCTCGAATTCCGTCCCAAGCTCGCCAGGCACCCAACGACTCACCGACGAGAAACTGTTGATTGCCTGCATGGATATGCTCGCTGACTCCAACTCCGACACGCGACTTTGTATCGTCTTGTAAGTACTGTAACCTCTCACCTTGGCCGATCGGGTCGAAGATCAAACAGACATACCCCAGTCGAGCTAGTCCTTGTGCAAACGACTGATACGCTTCAGCGGCTTTGCCATTGCTTGAATGTCCGCACGACCCAACCACACCTGGGAACGGCCCCGTTCCAACTTTTGGGATATACAAGTTGGCAGTGACTTGGAAATTAGGGCGACTTTCAAAGATAATCTTCTCGATACGATATGTATCCCGTTCGACAACGCCGGTGACCTGCGGATTGAGTGGCGTTCGCTGAGGCTCAGGTCCAAAGCAATCACGAATCTTTCTCTGAACGTCCAGGACGTATTTCTCGGCGTCATCACGATTCTTGAGACTCTCGATCTTTTGAACGTGCCGGAGCTCCGCCGCCCTAACTTGTGCAACATACCAATCGTGCAGCATTCGTGGATAGCGATTGAGTGGAACGACGCCTTGCTGCGCCCAGGCTAACTGTGCCCATTGTCCGCTCAATGCTAGGATGCCAACTTGAGCCGAGGCGTTTGCGACCCACGTACGACGGTTTAACTTTAAAGAACGGCTGCAGAAATCGGACGGAACCACGATAGACCTCTCACTTGGAAACGCGGAGCTTAGTAAAATTTAGGACCGGGCAAGCCCCATTGTATCGGCTTGCGAGGGCAACGTGGCTCCACCAGCGAGCCTTCACTCAACGCAAGCGCAGCGAGCGGCCCTGCCCCAACGACCTCGCGTCGTTGGACAGCCAGTTTGGTCAGCTAAACCGAGTCAAACCGCGCAGCGGTCCCGGCCCCCATGTGCTTGCCACATGGGTGAGAAAGTTTCCTCAGCTCACGACGTTAATTCGACGGACTAGGAAGTCCGTCTTACCATGATTGCTAGCCGACCAAACTTTGCTTCTCATGACACAAGGTCATGAAGGTAAAAACCCGCCTGCTTCGCGGCTTGCGTAGCTCCAACACGTGAATGATTTAGTGTATAGTTCGTTTTTGAAACTACTTTCCATTCATCACCGAACTCTCGAGCGAGAGAAAACGGTGTTTTAGGTGCGCACTATATGGGATTGGCTAAAGCAGCTGTGCATTTGTTGGTGACGGAAGCTGCCGAGCGACCGTTCTATGGTTCGGTCGTCACACTTGGTCGACAACACGTCTACGTGACGGCGTTGGAGGTCACTGAGATGGCTTTACAGCACAATGTGCGGCTCAAATCGATCCCGGTCGAATTGCACCGCGAGCCAACGCTTGCAAATCGTGGGTTTGTGTCCGATGATTGGTTGTTTAAAAGCTTGGGCTTTGATGAAGTCGTGCGAGTTGATGTCTCAGATTACGAGTCATCTGACTTGATTTTTGATTTGAATGATCCCCAAACTCCGCTATCGCTTTTGAATCGCTTCGATCTAGTTTTGGATAGTGGCACGCTGGAGCATGTTTTCGACTTCGCGGCAGGACTGCGGCACTGTGTTCGAATGGTTCGACCCAACGGCAGGGTGATTCACTTAACGCCTTCGTCGAACTGCGTGGAGCATGGCTTTTACAGTGTATCCCCAACATTGTATACGGACTATTACTCTGCCTCAGGGTTCACCATCGATCGTGTTTGGCTGTGTGAGATCCCTCTCGATCTACCCCGCGGTATTTGGAATGTGTTTGACTACGCAAATTCGTCGGAACGATTCATTTCGCTAGGCCAACTCAGCGACAAAATCTGGTTCACTTTTTCTATAGCCACTGCTGGCCAATCTGTTTCACCCCATATACCCCAACAATGGATCTACACCAAAACTTGGTCGGAAGCCGAGTCCGCCCATACGGAGAATCCTAATTCGTCGGCAAATGCTCTCAATCAATTTGAACAGGGGTCACGCAGCCGACAGCTCATCGACAAGCTTGCCCGATTTCCATGGCTTCAAGCGAAAGTGGTAGGACTCATTCTTCGATGGAGAAAGTGGATTCACCAAAGCCGGATTCGAAGTCGGAAAATCCCGTATCCGTTTGTTGGGAAGTTCTAGCCACTCATGCGAATTACGATCGTTGCACTGAACGCATTTCCGTTGATCGAATCTGGAACAGGACGGAATATCGGTGGCTTAGAAACCTTTGCATGGAATCTCGCTCGAGGCCTCGCGGGTAACGAACTTGATCAAATTCAATTCCTCGTTCGAAGCGAATACGCCTGCAACTCACGAAAGTATCAAGGAGTTCAAGTCGATTTTATTTGCGAACCATGCCGCGAAATCCGCCAAAGTGTTTCCAAAGCGATCGAAATCGATTCCGTCAGAAAAATGCCAAGGATTAAGGCTTTGCAACTTGGCTTGTTATGGAAGATCCCCCTGCTCGCCTTTCGGAAAGTCTTTTTCCCAAGATACTCGGAGGCGAACTCGATTGCAGTTGCCATCGAACATTTTAATCCGGACGCTATCGTGACGCTGGGTGTCAATCAGACTTCGACCATTCTTGGCGAACTTGCACGCGATCGAAACATTCCCATCGCTCTTTGGCTTCAATCCAACGCGGATTTGGATCGCAATCTTTTTGAAAAAGTTGGATTTGTTGATCGGTACGGTGTTCGAAGCGAACACGCTCAAGCATGCCTCCGGCTATGCCGAAATATTGTTTGTCAAACGCAGACTCAACTCGACCGATTGAAGGAAATGGAATGTATTGGGTCCGATTCTCAAACTCAGCCGGTTTGCTCGAACCACATCCCCAACCCTATTGATACAACCGTCTTTCGCTCTGCCGAAACAAGCCCCGATTATCGCAGCGGTGTCCTATGGATCGGGCGCGCCGATCGTTTCCATAAACGGCCACACCTTGCTATCGAGATCGCGGTTCGCTGTCCGGACATCCCGTTCACCATGATTCTCAACCCGAGTGAAGACGCAGTTTATCGCGAGATTCTCGATGCCAAGCCCCCTAATGTTGCGATCGTGGATTTCGTGCCCGCCTCTGAAATGTCCAAGCGAATGTCGAGTGCTTGGCTCTTCTTGTCGACAGGATCGGCAGACTACGAAGGATTTCCAAATGTGTTCTTGGAGGCATCGGCAAGCGGCACACCCATTGTCTCGCTGGAAGATTTCGATCAATTCCTAACGCGATCCGTTGGAGGATTGTCTGGAGATGGCCGCGTTGATCAAGTCGTTGAGAACATTCTCCGACTGCACACGTCTCCAACGGTTTGGATGCAGCTTTCAAGGAACTCAAGAAAGTATGTTTGCGAGCATCACGAGCGAACTGCCGTCGTGCAGAAATTCCGAACGTGGTTGGAATCGCTCGTATTCGCCCATCGGGCTTAAACAACGGTAGTCCAGGGCATAGCGCAGCGACATTCTAGGTTGTCATTGCCCTGGGCTAAAATGCTGCTGCCCCATTCGACGCGAAAACGTCATCAGGCGATGGCCCCGGTTCTTGCGACAATAACCGGGCTAGATCGGTCTATTGTCGATAGCACTGATCGAGCAGACTTCGAATCGTGTCGGCCAAGAGGTTGAGACTAAACGGCTTCGATAGAAGTTGATGCGTTCGAAGCTCGCGAGCTTGTGTTACGATCGATTCATCCATTTGGGCCGTCATCAGAATACACGGCAACGTCGGTTTCGAGTTTCGCAATGATTTCAACATCCCCAGCCCATCCAACCTGGGCATGTGTACGTCCAGCAACGCAAGATGAATGTGCTGGCTGCGAATCACTTCAAGTGCTTCAATTCCATCGGCTGCGAGTACCGTACGATAACCGCGTCGAGTGAGAGCTTCCCCCAGCGACATACGAAAGTCTCGGTCGTCATCGGTGATCAGCAGTTGTGTTTCTAGCATTTGCATGACTAGACTCGTATGCTCCAATTCCTCCTTGTCCCGCAGACGGACAAATATCCATCTCTATCACAAAACAAGAACTTCATTTAACTGTTCTAATTATTGAGTATGCAACCAGTCGAATCAAACCCGATTTCCGATTCTAACGACTTCAACCCTAATATTTTACCGGATAAATCGCGAAAGACGGATTTCTGGTCCCATTTGGCTCTTTCGATGGCAGAGCGATCGTCCAAAGGACTAGGTCGGCAAGTGGTCGTGTCTCGCCCGGTTGGGCCAACCACGATCGAGAGAAACGGTCGCCTGGCGATCAACTTCGGAGCCAACGACTATCTTGGTTTGGCCTGGCATCCGGAATTGATTCGCGCCGCGTATTCGAGTTCGTCACCGCCCAACAAGGTGGGAAGCGGTGCGAGCCCGCTCGTCACTGGCCACTCGCAAATCCACGCCGAATTGGTTTCATCGATCGCTGCGTTCGAGGCGACAGAGTCGGCTATCGTCTTTTCAAGCGGTTACGCTGCCAATTTAGGAAGCCTTGCATCTCTTGCTACCAAGGAGGATGTAATCTTTAGCGATAGCCTCAATCACGCATGTTTGATTGATGGTTGTCGACTCAGCCGCGCCCGCGTGTTGGTGTATCCTCATTGCAACACAGAAGCACTCAGGCGTCTGATCCGGGACCATCGTCACCTCGGCAGGTTTGCATTTGTGGTGACCGATTCGGTTTTCAGCATGGATGGGGATTTGGCACCGCTAGGCGAGATAGACAGCCTGTGCGAAGAATTTGACATGCAATGCGTGGTCGATGAGGCACACGCGACCGGTGTTTATGGTCACTTTGGACGCGGGTTAACCGAACACTTGAACTTGTCAAGCGAACGCATGATTCGAATTGGAACGCTCAGCAAAGCCGTTGGATGTGTGGGCGGATTTGTGGCTGGCAATCAACTGCTAATCGATTGGCTAACCAATCATGCACGATCTTGGATTTACAGTACCGCAATGCCATTTCCCAACACTTTGGCGGCCATCCGAGCATTGTCGTTGGTTCATGATATGCAAGACGAAAGAAAGTTACTCGAACAAAAAGCCACATCCATCCGGTTGAAACTCAATAAGCTTGGTTTCCGAGTTGGCTCAGGAACAAGTCCGATCATTCCGGTCTACTTTCATAACGCGTTGGAAGTCATCGAAAAGTGCCAACGCCTACTGGAGCAGGGGATTTATGTACCTGCTATCCGTCCGCCAACCGTACCCGCAGGGACTAGTTTGTTGCGAATTAGTTTATCGGCAGTGCATTCCGAGCAGGAATTGACTCAATTGGTCTCTGCTTTCCAAGGACTGTAACCGTGTTCATGCGAGTTATTTTGCCCGGCCTGACTTTGGGTCTACGTTGATATTGAGTTGCTCGTCGTCGGCCACATAAAAAACGAAGCCATTGAACATCTCGTCGACCGTTTGGGCGCCGTAGCGAACCGACTTGCCGGCATCGGGGTTATACGGATTGAATGAAGAGTTGTCGAAATGAGCAACAGCTTCCACTGCGGTACCTTTCGGGAGTCGTCTCGCGCCGGGCTCGATTTCATAACCGAGCTGCCACTCGAAGTTGTAATTCGGAATTTGCAGCAGCGTTTCCCGCGTTGCATCGGGCGATACCGAGAAGAACGTCATGTCGCGACCACGGACATGCATATGCGTGAAAAGCCCGAGAAGAGTGGCATCGTGCGGCAATGTGTGGTTCGCCCGGATCGCAAAGGCTGGATCGTGAGGCGGTATCGTCCACCCGCGTGGGTCGAGCAGAAAATGTCTGAATTGTTTGTTGATGGTGCGGCGGGGGAATCTTAGCCCGACTTGAATCCGACACTTTTCAGCTTTACCGGTTGTTGTGTAGTGGATCTGCAGGCCAAGCCCAGAACCTTGCGGAATACGATAGGCGACACCGTTGTCAAATCGACCGAGATCGAGCGGCTGACCACCTGGAACATATCCTGTTATAAACGTCTCTTCGCTCGCGCCTGCTGCAGTCGCATAAGCCATGTTGCAATGATGAACCACGCTACGGTTATCCGGTTTGATTTCGAAGGCTTCCACCCAAGTCTCATTTAAGAAGAGTTTCGGCAAAACGCTATAGCGATAATCTACAAAGCCCGTGGCTGGAATGGAGTGCTCCTCCAACATCGTTATCACCAGATCGGGTTCGCCGATTCGCCATTCGGTGGAGGGTGGGTTGGGAACCGGTGAGGCTTTCGCGATATCCCCAGCCAAACAGCCTGTCTCAACCCAACGTAAAAGTGCCTGGCTTTGAGCACGCGTCAAGGATGGATCATTCCTAAATTTCCCGTGACTCGAACTTGCGTACCAAGGTGGCATGGTTTCGTCTCGAACGACTTCGGCAATCATCTGGCCGTTCGCAGACGCATCCTTGAAACTCAGCAATGAAAAGGGCGCGGAATTATCTGGCTGATGGCATTTGCTACAATGTTCGAATAAAATCGCGTCTACCTCTCCATAGAACTTCGGGGCCGGAACATCCGCAGGCACGCTTGGCGGAGGAGTGATGATACAACCATCAACTGGCGTTTCCGGTTTACTGACCTTATGACCAGCCAGGATCTCCATTATGGCTTCCTCAAGATCGCGGCGACTTGGTTCGCGACGCGAGCCTCCAAGACGTAGCTGATCGTCGATGCGTCCCCGATATTGCAATCGAAGTTCTTGATCCAGAACCACTACCTCCGGCGTCCTTTGCACACCCAAGGCTTTCCTACATGATAGGTCGACGTCTTTGACAAAAGGAAACGGCACGCCGTAGTCAATCGCCTGCGCTGCCATTTCCCGTATCGTGTCGGAGGCGCCGACGTTCACAGAAAGGAATTGCACATCTTGCCCGCCCAGCTTTTGCTGAAGCTCAACGAGCCTTGGGAACGACTTTCGGACCAGTGGACACTGAGTCGTCGTAAAGACAAGCACCCAAGCTTTGTGGGTGCCCATCTCCGAAAGACTTCGCGGCAACGCCCGAATATCCTTAAACCGCAGATCGGGGATCTGAGATCCGATCTCGGGTCGCGATTCTCCTGAGTTCGTTTCCAACTCAGTCACCGACCAAACGGTCTGCGCGGGCAGGGTGAGTACCAAGGCAATGAAAAAAACTTCAACGCGGAGATACATTGCGTGCGCCTTTGAGCGGCATAAGAAAACCTTTAATAACTTTTCGTGACTCTACTTTCTGCTCGAAGTAGCGTCAAGTGGCGGCCTAAATGCGGACGCAAGTTCGCGTCTAGTCTGCCTCATACTCGATTTTTTGTCCTGGAACGAGTCGATCGCACTCAATTGTCAGTACTGGCATTGCACCTCCCATCGCAATTCGGAATGATCGTGATTCGCCAGGAAGCAATCCCTTTAACGATGTTTGTGATCGCTCTCCATTGATCGCGGGGAAAGCATCAAAGTAAATGGGTGCTACGCCCGTGTTCCCAATTTCCACTTCGCTGGCCACCGAGGATGCGACAAAGCGAGTTACCTTGAATCGGTAACCACAGTTCATCCCGGCATTGCGAACTACGTCCGCATTCTGAAACCGGGGCTGATCATCACCAATGATAAAGGATACATGGAACTTAGCGGCTTGTTTCGCGAAAGGGATTCCATACGGGCCATTCGGCGCCAATGCTTCCTTCTGGTCCTTCTTCTTAAAGAAACTAAACTCTCCGCCAGTGGGAGCCCGTTTCCAGCGGTCCATACCGAGGGTCCGCCAGTTTGGTTCATTCTCCTTTGCGTGCCGCTGTTGGTTGAACGAGTCGTCGAACAGTCCGAACGGTGATTTGGAAAGCAAGGCGTCTTGTGCGAAGGGCGTATGATCACCAGCGGCATCGACAGAAATCATCCAAGGTGTCTCTCGAAATTGGGACGCGAGATGCCTCGTGAAAGCGAGCTGGAAGTCTTTATCCGGAAAGGTCTCACCTAACTTCATAGGACCATCATAAATATGGTACTCAGCCCATAGTCCAAACCCGACCTGTACGAACGCCAGCCGAGGGTCGCGATCATACTTCTCAGCAAATCGGACAAAGAATTCCAGAACGAAAGCCTGCCAATCTTGGTTCGACCAGTCAGGAAAACCCGTGGGCTTGTTCTCGCTCTTCGCGGTGGTCTCGCGATAGTTGGGAAGTGCCTTGATGTACGCTGGAACACCGGTCGCCTCGCCAACATAGGTGTCATGCCACCGAATAATCGCCTGATGCTTTCGTCCTGCGATCTCGTTGAGTAGATTCTCGACCGGCTGCCAGTCAACCTTCCCTTTTTCCCGTACAACTTGGCTGTATTTTAAGTAGGCATACTCCAACTGAATCGGAGCGGTCGCAGCAACCTCATTTGTGCTCCACAAAACGATCCCTGTCATCGGCTGGACGTTCGCAATGGTTGATTGCAACCGTTGAGGTCGAAAATCATCCGCTAATAGTTCGAGCGACACAACAGCCAGCAAAAGCACCGCTGCATGGAACCTGAATTGTGAAAGCACTTTTTTTAAAACCTTACGGACGAGGGTAAAGGTCAACTAAGCACATCCGCATAAGTTATTCTTACCAGCCGTTGGGCGATAGCCCCGGTTTTCCAATTGCTCGACATTCGTCGAGAACCGGGGCTATCGCCCTTCGGCTATCAGTTTGTTTCACTCGAAGACTCATACCGTGGCGCTTAGAGTAGTCAAAACAACTCAAGTTGCTGTAGCTTCGAGCTAAGAATCGGCATTTCATCGTGCTTAAGACTTCCCAAGATTCGACCAGCTAAAGCAATTCCGCTCAGAAATGCTCCTTCAACTCTTGGACCTGCGCACCAATCGCCGCATGCACCGATCAACATTTTCGGCTCGAAAAGGCAATTGTCTGCAAGTGATTGCACCGGAGTGGCGTACCGCCATCGATGCGACATACTCATATGCAATGGAGTTGGGACGTGCCCAGTGGCTCTCCAGAACTCCTGTATCAATTGACGCTCAACATCATCCTTCGAAGCTTCTATGTGGGACTCTGTCCAGTCTGGCGAAGCATGGAGAACCCATGTCTGGCAGTCATGCGCTCGATCGGGTTTGCTGCTGTCGCGCGCAATCCACGTCAACGGTGACTGAGAAATGAATGCGCCATCAAAATCGAGTCGAAGTGGTTCGGTCGTGGAGAGCATGACGCACCAGCAACCCCTCATGACAACTCGCTCGGCACGCGATGCGAGTTGCGGTACGGCTGGCATGAGAGTTGCTGCTTGTGGGGCGGGAGTCGCAACCGCAACGATATCAAAATCACCCAGTTGACGACCATCGTCACTTACCAATTGCCACTTATTTCCAACGCGTTGCAAAGGCGCAACGGTTGTTTGAAGATTCACGTCGAGATCTGTTGCAAGGTGTTTGCCGATACCATTCATTCCAGGCGAGGCCACGTACCTTTGCGTATTACTCTTGTCCTCGCGTATCGAACCTTCGACCAATGTAACGATGCGACCATTCCATGACTTGACAATACCGTCATGAACCCACGAATCTACACTGTGCTGAAATCGTGAATCCCGAACGGTGAAGTACTGAGCGCCGTGATCAAAAGAGATACCATGATCTGTTCTGCGTGTCGCCATACGACCGCCTAATCCGTTGCTCTTTTCAAAGAGCTTTACATTTAAGCCGTGATCGCCAAGCGTACGGGCACAGATAAGTCCCGAAATACCGGCACCGATCACCGCAACCGTAGGCGTCGGACAACACATCGGTCTTGCCGCTCGCTCCATGTAAGCTTGGGGATCAAGTCGCCTTGAGTGCTCTTGTGTCGAGCGATCGCGCACTGTCCCAAAAATAGGACGTTTCGGCGGAAACGGCCGATCGAATTGCCCAAGGCACCAAAGTATTCCGCCATACGACGCTGGGTCTCGTCCATCAAGTGCGTAGCGATGATTGAGATCGATCATCGTTTCCAAAGCTAACTTGGCGTTCGGCGTCCAATTCAAGAGCGATTTGCCCCATGTCATTCGGACGTTGTTATGAAGTTCACCATGAATCAGCAGCGAGCGTTGGCCAGCATCCCATAACATGTCACCCGTTCGCCCACGAGCCAGCGTTTCCATGGAGAACAATGCTGGTCGCGGATCCCTCTCGTGTTCTGCTAGGGTTGCAACAGCCCAGTCAGGCAACGCCGAAAGCCGTTCATGGTCGGGACGGTAAAAGCAGAATGCATAAGACAGCTCTCGCCAAATGAGAAGTTCGTCTAGAAACTTCTGGGCGCCTGGGTTCTGGACGTTGGCGGCTTCGCGAGCGATTCGCATCGGCGATACCATCCCGTAGTGAAGATATGGCGACATGCGACTAACGCCATCCAGCAATGCATCGTTTCGCAACCGAGCGTATTTACCAAGCCCATTGCATTGAAATGCCTGCCAACGTTGGTAGCCCGCAACGGACCCGCCGACTGTTTGCGGTACTGGACCTATCGCATGATCGATTTCGCAGGTTGAAATCAGTTCTGCAATGTCCGCATGTTGAAGATCGAGGGTCTCAAATGGAATGATGTCAGCAACTTTGACGGAGGAATTCGCTGGGATGGACTCGGATTGACGTTTCAATCGCTCCGCGTAAAGCTTGCTAGTCGCATCGCGAAACTCGAAAGCCCGATCATAGGCTCGTCCAACCAACTGCATTGGGACGACGCAAGCGGTGTCAACGCAAAGGATTGGGGTTGTCACACCTTTGCTTAACGCTGTCGTCCAATTGCGCAGAGGAGATACAGGCATCTCTTCCGTGACAACGACACTCGCCAAGCTGGCCAAAGTCTTGAGATGGGGCTCGCGTTGCCCCGACCGCTCCAAATGAAAACCATACTCGACATTAAGTTTGCCGATCTCCGCCTGGACATCGCGAGCACCTTGTAGGATGAATGTATGATGACGATCCGAAGCATACGGATAGCGTTCTGAAAGACCGTGATAGACGAGGACCGGCAATTCCAATGCGTTGGCGATACGAATGGACACATCGAGAGCGGGATTTTCGTCAACTCGAATCGCCGTCCGCATCCAGTATAGTACGAACTGCCCAGTTGCCCGTGGGGCTTCCATTTTGACGAAACGAATTCGCTCTTTCAAAAACTCGGGTAAGAACTCAAAATTTGATTGCATCGTTAATACTGTTTCCCCGACGTCTGCTCCAAGTGGGCGGTAATATCAAGGAGCTTTAAAGATCGAGGAAAGACCTCCATCGACACCATAGATTTGCCCTGTGATCCAACCGCTCTTATCCGAAAGCAAAAATTCAGCTAAGGCGGCGCAGTCATCGGGTAATCCAATGCGAGCAAGCGGATATATGGTAGCCATGGCTGCTCGTTTGGACTCGGATGAGAGTAGACGCTGGGCAAGGGGCGTGTCGACGAGAGCCGGAGCAATGCCGTTGACGCGAATCTTGGGAGCGAGCTCCGATGCCCATGTTCGCACTAACGCTTCGATGGCCCCTTTCGAAGCCGCAACCGACGTGTGCATCGACATTCCCAACTGGGCTGCGACGGAACTAAAAAATACAGCGCTGGCTTTTTCCGAGCGGCTCATCGACTTCAACGCAACTTGAAAGCAAGTTGTCGCGGACACGACGTTCAACTCAAAGTCGCGTCGCATTGTCTCAGGATTGCATGCCCGGAGTGAACCAAGGCTGATCGATCCGGGACAGTAGACGAAAGCATCAATACGTTCTGGCAATTGTTCTTCGGAAAGACGATCGGAACAAACGTCCGCTACAATGTGTGCGAGCGAGCCTGATTCGGCAGCGGCGAGCTCTAAAAGCCTTCCTACGGTACGCGAAACGACTGTCACGCTCGCCCCTTGGTTCAATTCTCGACGAACAATCTCGAATCCAATTCCGTGGCTCCCACCGACGACAACTACATTTTTCCCTGCCATGAATTATTCCCTTTCGTGATGCGTTCGTTCCGAGAAGACCGACATCACCGGTGAACTCGCTTGGTTTCGACTGTTTTTATTCTCGCCGTCGAAATCCAGTCTGAACGTTTTGACTCGGTTAAACAGTATCACAAGTCCTACAAGACCTTCGTCAGGGAATCGAGATGGTTTTCGATTCAAGATTTCAACTCCTTGAACTTGACCACAGCATACACTCGTTACCCTTTGTTGTGTCGAACGTCCTCGGTCTACCGAGAAGTGAACGGTAAAGATAACCATTTCGCGTTTTTCAGCGGGGAATTTCTTTTCGTTCCCTCTTGGTTTTCGCACTTTTCGGCTAGGATTTCTCTTGTCTCAAAACGCAGATCAACGAATGAGCCACTCCGTTTTACTTCTTTATCCTCACCAGCTTTATCGTGATCATGTCACGCTTCAGTCCGCCAGCGTCGTCTGGTTGATCGAAGATCCTCTGTTTTTTTCGCAATACGCGTTTCATAGCAAAAAGTTGATTCTGCATCGTGCGTCGATGAAGAATTTTGCACACGACCTTGTCAAAAAGGGCAAGCTCGTCCGCTACGTTGACGCTTTGGAACTGACCAACAGTCAACAAATTGCTGAAATTCTTTCTTCCGAGGGAGTCGATGCCGCACAGGCGATCGAACCAAACGACGCATGGCTGAAAAGTCGTGTTCAGCAGGGCTGCGACGAACATGGAATTCGGCTGAACTGGGTGGCAGATCCGGCCTTTTTGACTTCACATGAAGTTCAAAAGGACTGGCTGGGAGATCGTCAACGGTTTCCCTTCACCGATTTTTATCGACAACAGCGAACAAGGCTTGGCTATCTGATGGAGGGAAAGAAGCCGAGTGGTGGAAAATGGACGTTTGATACCGAGAATCGAAAAAAATTGCCCAAAGGTATTAAGATTCCAGAACCCTGGAAGCCTGTTGAGCATTCCTCCGTCGACGAAGCGAAAAAATACGTTCGACGCGCATTTCCAAATGCCTTAGGAGACGCAGACGGTTTTGCATATCCTATTTCTCACGCCGATGCAGAGTCCTGGCTTGAACATTTCCTCGAGGATCGATTTGCGTCGTTTGGAGACTATGAAGATGCGATCGATCGCGAGCAAACTTTTCTTTTTCACGGTGTTTTGACGCCAATGTTGAATATCGGACTCCTGACGCCAAAACAAGTAGTCGATGGAGCGCTCGCTTTCGTCGATACCTACCCGCTCAATTCCGTCGAAGGCTTCATTCGACAAGTTATCGGTTGGCGCGAGTTTGTTCGAATGATCTATTTGCATGTCGGCAGATCGCAACGAACTCGCAACTACTGGAACTATGACAAGCCCATGCCAGCGGCTTTGTACACAGGAACAACTGGAATAGTTCCCGTCGATCGGGTTATCGACCGTGTTATCAAGCATGCGTATTGCCATCATATCGAAAGGCTGATGGTCTTAGGGAATTTTTTCGTACTTTGCGAGATTGATCCGGACGAAGTCTATCGTTGGTTTATGGAGTTATTCATCGACGCCTACGATTGGGTTATGGTTCCCAACGTGTATGGAATGAGTCAGTATGCAGACGGTGGCCTGATGACAACCAAACCTTATATCAGCGGTTCGAGTTACATCTTGAAAATGAGCAACTTCGAGAAGGGGCCGTGGTGTCCGATTTGGGATGCCCTTTATTGGCGTTTTATAGAGATGCATCGGGATTTTTTTAAGTCGAATCCGCGAATGAGTGTTATGGTTAGCCAACTCGATAAAATGGGCAGCAAGCTATCTGAACATCAACGAGTTGCAAACGAGTTCTTAAAACGCCTGCACGGAGTTTAGTGGCGATGCGGCGCAATGCTTTTTCCGTTTTGGAGCCTGTCGTTCTCGCAGGTGCACTGCTCGTCGCGAGCGGATTGCTTCATCTTCTTTGGATGTGGGGAACCAACGCCGAATGGTCCGGTCCATTGTCGCCACGCAAACCAGCCCTATTCGGCGTTTCTGGTGGACTCACGATTTGGTCGATCGCATGGTCGATCAAACAATGCACACCGTTTCGCTATGACAGGATCTTTGCTCGACTGATGGCAGGTGGCCTGCTCGCTGAAGTTGGTCTCATCACTGTTCAATATTGGCGAGGCGTTCCGTCTCACTTCAATCGAACCACGACACTCGACATTTGGTTCGAGTCGACAATGTTCTTGCTCATCCTCTCAGTCACATTAGGTCTGGCTTGGCTGTGCTGGCGTTCCTTTTGGCTGGTCCCGATGCCGCAGGCACGTTCGATCGCAATCCGTGCAGGTCTTTGGCTGCTTCTCGTCTCGTGTGGGCTCGGTTTCATGACGACTATTCTGGGCGAAGTGAATATTGCGAACGGGCGATCGCCCGAAATCTGGGGCCGCGCCGGAGTTTTGAAGTATCCGCATGGTGCAGCACTGCACGCCATTCAAACTCTGCCGATTGTTGCAGCACTTCTTCAATGGTTGCAAGTATCGCATGCGGAAAGGATTGTTCGCCACGTGGCGTTTTCGCATGTTTTCTTTCTGGGATATGCGATTTGGCAAACCGTTGTTGGCCGATCGCGATTCGATGTAGACCTTGTCGGCGGCGTTCTTCTGCTCGTCTCCGTATTACTGCTAGTGCTTCCCTGCGCTACGATTGTCTATGAATTGGCCGCAAAGTTACCGCGAAGCCCAACTGTAAAGTAGGCCGCTTCCAATGCCCTGAGCAGAGGGACAAAAGTTGATGGGTAAGCGGTCAGGGAGAATAGAAAAGCCCCACTCAACTTAGATTGGTCACGCCCGATATCCAATCTTGGGTTGAGTGAGGCAAGCTTCGTTGTCACTCGATTTGTCGTCGTCAAAGAGAATCTTGACGCATCCTATTCCGAAATTTAACCCATGAACGTCATTTTTAAAAGCGAAAATAGAAAAATTCAGGGGCGAATTTTTATGCTAATCGCGAGCGAACGATGTTGTAAGCTCCCTAACCGGCAAAAAATGCATTTTGAACTGCTTCGGACTCGGATTAAGTAGTCGCCGCTAGTCAGGTAATGAATTTTCGCAAGAATCACGCGTTGGCGAGTTTCGCTACAATTAGGCAAGATTGTCCTTTTACTCCGCCTTGAATGCGAAATTCTCATGCCTGGATATTTTCGACGACTCGCCACGTTTCGATGGCCCATTATCGTTTTCCTGATTGCCCCATTTGGAGGTTCCAACGTTGCCATTGCTCAGGACCAGAAAACGCCGTCTGTGCAATCAAATAGCCAATGGCAAACTCTGGTAGTGCCGGATACCAAAGACGTGCCACAGCTTGTGGCGTTCTTGGATCTGACCAAGAAACTTCAACCGATCACTTCGGAACAGTATGTCGAGATGCAGCGGGCATTGCGAGCGACCGCCAAAAAGTTGATTGAAACCATTGGTGATCGCAAATCGCCCGAATTCCAAAAGGCCGAAGCTGAATTGATAAGTGCCTCAGTCATGTTGCTGGGGAATGAAGGGCCTGACGCGCAGCGAAAGACGTTTGAGCGATTTCGAGACTATCTAAAGTCGCGTTCCAAGATCGAGTTTGCGGACATACAAATGGCCGTATTGGCTGGACAAAACTTAGAACAATTGTCCGACTACAGCTTAGCCAAGGAAGCTTACAAGACTTTCGCAGATGTCTTCCGAAACAAAAAGGACGAGAGTTTGGTGGATGTCATTGCGTTGCTTGAATCGAACGCTCGACGCCTCGATCTGCCTGGCAATCCATTCCGGCTCGCGGGATCAACGATGTCGGGTGAAGACTTTAACATCGAGTCGTTGCGAGGCAAATATGTTTTGATCTATTTCTGGTCGTCTATCACCAAAGCTTGCGAGCAAGAACACCCCTATATGCTCTCGGTATACACCAAGTACAAAGATAGAGGTTTTGAAATCGTTGGCATCGGACTCGATGAGAAAAAAGATTCGGCCCAGTCGTTTCTCAAAAAACTGGAAACGCCTTGGATCAACCTTTGGGATTCCAGGAAAAACGGAGTTTCGAAAGTCATGGAGAACTTTGGAGTCAGTGCAATCCCTACTTCCTTTTTGCTCGACAAGGACGGAAAAGTGATCACGATCGAAGCCCGCGGGCTGTTGCTCGGAAAGGCACTTGAGAAACTGTTGCCGGACGACAAGGCTGTTGAGCCGTGATGATCATTTTCTTCTCTTTTCCACGTCGATAAAGCAATCTTGAATCTCCTTTCGAAGTGGCACCGACGAACAAACGAGCAATTCACCGAGCCACGGATCAAAAGCTTGACCGTTTTGTCTGCAAATTTCCGCACCAGACTCCACGGCAATGAGTGCACCGGCAGCGATGTCCCATGGCTTTAGATAGTTCGCCCAATAGGCATCAAGCCGCCCGCGGCCGACGTAACATAGATTCAACGCTGCCGAACCGAGGCGGCGAACGCTCTGACTTCGAACCAATATCTCGATAAACTGATCGACTTCTACCCAATCTCGTTGCACTTGCGGTGGGAAGCTGGCCGCCACCAATGCCTGGTCGAGACGCGTGCACGAGCTAACATGCATCGGCTTTCCGTTGACGGTCGCTCCCTTTCCATGGACCGCTGCATACATCTCACATGCCATCGGATCAAAGACAACTCCGAGAATCGTTGCATCGCCTCGCATCAGTGCAATCGAAACCGCGAAGTTGGGCATCTGATGAACGTAGTTGACCGTGCCGTCCAATGGATCAACCACCCAACGCCATTCGTCTGGTCGCAATAAGTCCTTTTCGTTCAATTCGGATGCGGTTTCTTCTCCTAGAAAGCGATGCGTTGGAAAGGCCCGTTGGATCAGGCCTTGGATTGCATTCTGCGCGGCCAAGTCTGCATCCGTTACTAAATCCTTGGGTGCCTTCTCTCGGACTTCGGCTGTTTCAAGCATGCTGCGGAGAATGTGTCCAGCCGACTCCGCAGCCTGAATTGCAACTCGCATTGCGTCATCAAAGGAAAAGTCCATGTCAGTCCGTCAGTTCGAATGGTTTTGTAAGTCGCAGGATCGATTCACACTTGGTTGTTGCTTTCCTCGCGGCCTGTTATCGTGTACCAAAATGCGACGCGCGAGTTGCATGGTGAAGCAACAACATCCCCAGATTCTACAGAGTTTAATTCGATGGTGGGAAGCTAGTGGGGCCATGTGGAAGCTCGGGTAAGCTTGAAAGCTTCTGGGGCCATCCATCCATGGCAAGCTTCTGGGGCTTTTGGGGCCAATCGGGCATCAAGCTTCTGGGGCCATCCATCTATGTTTGTCGACCGATTTTGTTTTTGTTAAAGTTCTAGCTTGATTTTATGGCGTTGCATTGATCACTTGCCAAACTGGATTGGCCTTCTTCATCAGCTTGTCGACAACCTCGCGCGGCACAAACTCGTTGACTTTGATGGTGCTCCGTTTCGTTCAAAGTGTTAAGGAAGTCTGTCCATAAAACTTGAATCGTCTCTCGAGGCACTCATCACGGCTATCACGATGATCTGATTTTCTTCGACTGTAAAATGAATGAGGTAAGAGAACCGTTTGATCAAGCACGGGCGAAGACCATTGGCAGCTATCGAGAACAGTAATGGGTTTTCCGAAATGCGATAAATTGCCGCGACATATTCTGCCAGGAATTGATCTCCCAAGCCGATTTGCTTTTTATCGTACCAAAGAGCCGCGTCCACGAGGTCGTCTTCGACCTGGGAGCTTACAACAAGTCTCCACATTACCGACGACTCTTCACACGTCGCATTAGCTCTTCGTGAGAAATCGCCGTACTTGGATCCTTGCGATATTCGGAGAGTCTGTGATCAAGTTCAGCCTGTTGCATCGCACTTGGCGATAAGTCGGCATCCTGCGGTAGCGTGTCCCAGATGGCAGACACAACCCTTAGACGAACATCGATCGGAAGCGTAGCAATCTCCAGAATGGTTTGTTCGACATTCATCGCAAAGCGTCCTTCCGTAGCAGGTTGAGTCGGGACTGAGTTGATTCAAGCGATCATCTGCAGTTCTCGACGATTCATGGTCGCGTTCTGATCCCCGAAAGTCAAGGCATTCCCTCAAACTAGCCCCAGCAACGGGTTTGTTGTCCGCCTAGGCAAAAGTAAATGGGCACCTTTCGAACTCTGCAGAAACATTGGGAAAACATCGAAAAGTTCGGTTCCTGTCCTCTCCGCTGCAAAACCCTGGTTTTCCCAGGGTTTTTCGCATTTCTGGCCAGTTCCTTTGGCCGTCTGTAGCGCCCATGCAACTCGGTGCATGGCGCCTGCGGCGTTGTATTTCGGTCGCGCACCGAAATTCGAGTCGTTTTTCGAGTCGCGCGAGTCGGCAAATGGGCCCTTCGGTAGGTGCCTGGCACGCCTGGTGCTGTCTAATGGGAATGCTGTCTAGCTTTATGCCAGGGGTAGTTTGACCTTCGCCCTAGCGTGAAGGTAACGGGCCCTTCGGTAGGTGCCTGGGGCCCTTCGGTAGGTGCCAGCGGTAGGTGCCAGGCACGTGCCTGGGGTGCCGTAGGTGCCAGCGGTAGGTGCCAGGCACGTGCCTGGGGTGCCCTGGGATAAACCCGGGGGCATTTCCGATTCATGCCATCTGGCTTTAAGCCAGTGGTAGTTTGACCTTCGCCCTAGCGTGAAGGTAACAATCCCCTGGGATAAATCCGGGGGCATTTCCGATTCATGCCATCTGGCTTTAAGCCAGTGGTCGGTTTACCTTCTCCCTAGGGGGTTCCCATAGGGCCATCCATCTATGGGTGCAGTCGGCTTGTCCGTGTTGCTTTTGATTAGTTTTATGTCCGCGAAGTTTGCTTGACTCGATATCGATATTGCAAAGAAACGGCACCCGTTTCCAAACGGACGGGCTGGATTTTCGACGGCGAGCATGTCTACCAAGTCGGCGAGATTGGCGTGGTGGTACATAATGCGTATGAGGGCATTTATGTTTTCACAACGACTACAGGCAAGACATATGTGGGTGTCGTCAAAGGAAAAGTCCATGTCCGTCCGTCAGTTCGAATTGTTTTGTAAGTCGCGGGATCGATTCACACTTGGTTGTTGCTTTCCTCGCGGCCTGTTATCGTGTACCAAAATGCGACGCGCGAGTTTCATGGTGAAGCAACAACATCCCCAGATTCTACAGAGTTTAATTCGATGAGTTGGATACTACGAGGTGACGAAGCCAATTTGTTAGGAGCGCACTGGTTTGTTGGTGCGTCCTTCAGAACCGGTATGCCACGGTTCGAGCTTTCATCCAAGCACGACAACTCCAACAAGATCCTCCGAACGATGAATATTCGTCCACTGGAACCCAGTGCAGACAGACACAGTGCAGACAGACACAGTGCAGACAGTTCAATATCCCCGTTACCTTTTGGGGATGCCTACGTTAGGCAAAACGATCTTATCGTTTCCTTTCCAGAGCGTTCGCCGTGGCGTTTTGGCTATCAAGTCGATGTGCGAGTGATGGAACAAACTCAAAACGAATCGCTTTGTCTGGAAGTTTGGATCAGCGTTCAGACTTCGCTGCTCGATTCCCACCCAATGATTTCCGTGGAAATCGCCGACGAGTCCTTTGCTGAAATGTCGGCAGGTATTTGGACTGACGCCGCGAAACGAACAGGAGTGATTATGCATCCGCTGGATCTGGCCGATTGTCGAGTGAACGGCTCAACCAAGGGTTTGACGATGCGTATCTTTGGTTCCTTCATGGAAAAAGGGGTCATACGCCGAATGCGTTTTCGATGGATCGCAACTTCCACGTCGCAGCCTTCCCACGCATTTTGGGAAGAGCAATACCAGGAGTTTTCCGGTAGCCCGTTGCCACTGACTACCTAATACCTCTACAATCTGGCCACACATCAGATACCCAACACGAAGATTGATCGGAGAAGACATTGGCTAAGAAAATTGCAACCGTCAAAACAGCGAAGAAGTCCAAAGTTAAATTAGCTACGAAAGAAGTTGCCAAGGTAGCAAGCCCAACGACGACCAAGAAGCCAGTTGCAAAATCCAAGCCATCCAAAGCATCCAAGCCAAAGGTGCGCAGCGAAACCATCAAGTCATGGTACGACTATCCGGAACTTTACGAAATGGGCTTTTTGAAGGAGACACCCAAAGAATCTTTGTTCATGGGGGATGTTTTCAAGAAGTATGTCCCGTTTCCAGTAAAGCGAGTCTTGGAACTTGGATGCGGATCAGGACGACTGATATGCGATATGGCGAAACGCGGTTACGCGATGACCGGTCTTGACTTGAACCCGACCGCACTTGAGTACTGCAGAAAGAAACTCAAAAAGGAAAAATCCACAGGGGAGCTTGTCGTTGGTGACATGACCAACTTTTCTTTCGATGAGCCCTTTGATGCAGCCATCAATGCAATCAACACCTTTCGGCATCTTGAAACAGAGGAGGCCGCGTTGGCGCATTTGAATTGCGTTGCTAAACACCTCAAGCCAGGTGGAGTCTTTGTACTTTCCTTGCATTTGCTTCCCCCAGATGGCGATTTGTGGGGGACAGAGCGTTGGGCCGCCAAAGACGGAGACAAGACGGTTTACTATGCATTGACGGTTGTCGAAACGAGCATGAAAACTCGCCTTGAGAAACTAAGGATCTCAATGCTTGTCAAAGAGAAAGAGGGATCGTTCCGTCTGTCCGATCATATCACGTTGCGCATCTACACAGCCAAGCAGCTCAAGAGCCTTTTGGCGAAAGCCACACAATTCAAACTCATCGGCGTGCACGACTTTTGGTGCGACATTGAGTCGGTGCAGAAGCTAAACGGTGAGGCGATCGATACGGTATTGATTCTGCAACGCGTTTAACGGAATTTGGGTCCACCGGCCTCGTGATGAGGCCTTGCGCCAGTGGATCAGAGACGTTCAAGCTACATGGGGATTTTGCGCAAATCCAACATGTTTGGCTGGCTGTCGCTCTCTTTCACGAGTGGCAACGCGATTTGGTCGCTTAGGCTATAGATTTGAATTTCTTGGTAGTGCCAAGTGCCGTCGTCTTTCCTCGCTGGATTGCAATAGGCCTCCAAACACGACTCAACAAGATTGAAGATCCAATAGTTGGGTATGTTCGCTTCGGCGTAGAGACTTGCCTTGGTAGTTTTGTCAAACCGAAGTGTCGAATCGGAAACTTCAATTGCAAGCAGAATGTCGTGCCCGGTTGGATGTCGATCCGCGTAATCCGCTTCGCAACCGGACGCGATGGATACGTCGGGTTCAGGTTCCGATGATTCTCCAATAGCGATTGGAGATTGGCAACCGATTACAAATGACTCGGGCAAAATTGTAAATAACTGCCGTAGCAAGGTACGCAAGCAAGTCTCGTGCGTTACGCCTTTTGGTGAAACTGGAATAATTTCTCCAAAGATCAATTCCACGTGCTTATTGGGGTCAAACAATCCCAAGTCACTGATCTTGTGGTAGTCCTCGCGTGTGAATCGCATCGGTTGAAGTTGCCTTGAAGTTACTGGCGTTTGGGCCTAGGGACTTTTGAAACGGAACCTTTCTTGGAACGTTTGCGCTGTCGGCCGCCGACCATTCTGTCGCCCGTTTCCTCTTCCTCGATCGGCTCACCCACTTTTTCTCGCATTCTCAATATCTTGTCCCGCAACGCAGCGGCTCGCTCGAACTCCAGATTTTCGGCGGCAGCCAACATCTCTTCTTCAAGTGTTTTCAAGTACTCCTCGGTGATACTCTCCGATTTCGGATCGCGGCGAACGATGTCTCGTGCTCGTTTGCGATTCTCGGCCGCTTGATGAATGCTGGCTGTGACTCCTTTGCGCACCGTCTCGGGCGTAATTCCATGCTCCAGATTATATGCTTCTTGAAGTTTGCGTCTGCGATGCGTTTCCTCGATCGCGGTTTGCATCGAATTGGTCACTCTGTCTGCATATAGAATCACTTTGGAGTTGGCGTTTCTAGCCGCTCGACCGATGGTTTGAATGAGCGAAGTTTCGCTTCGCAAAAACCCTTCTTTGTCGGCGTCCAAGATCGCGACCAAGGAAACTTCCGGCAGATCGAGCCCCTCACGCAACAAGTTGACACCAACCAGAACATCGCACCGACCCTCGCGCAATTCACGCAAAAGGTCCACTCGTTCAAATGCATCCAATTCGCTATGCAGCCAACGACACTTTAGATCGTTTTCCGTAAAGAAATTGGCAAGGTCCTCGGCGAGCCGTTTGGTCAACGCCGTCACAAGCGTCCGGTCGCCCATTGCGATACGTTCCCGTATCTGGCCAAGCAAATGCATGACTTGTCCCCGAGCAGGGATGACTTCGACGAGTGGATCCAACAATCCCGTTGGGCGAATGATCTGCTCGACGACTTCGCCCTCGGTCTTGTCCATTTCATAGTCGCTGGGCGTCGCGGAAACAAAGATCACTTGATTGATCTTCGCCTCCCATTCTTCGAACTTCATCGGCCTATTGTCCAAGGCACAAGGCAACCGAAATCCGTGTTCCACCAGAGTTGTTTTTCGACTGCGGTCCCCAGCATACATTGCTCGAACTTGCGGGATAGTAACGTGCGATTCGTCTACCATCAACAGAAAGTCGTCTGGAAAGAAATCGTAAAGCGTATCTGGCGAAGTACCGGGTTCTTTGCCCGAGAGAGGCCGCGAGTAGTTCTCGATACCAGGGCAATGGCCGACTTGTTGGAGCATTTCCAAATCGAATCGGGTCCGAGCGTTGAGTCGTTGCGCTTCGAGCAGTTTTCCTTCCGACTTAAACTTATCGAGTTGCATTTCAAGTTCCTGGCGAATCACCTTGATGGCATTTCCGATTTTTTCTTCGGAAGTGACGAAGTGCTTGGCGGGGTAGATGCATATTTCATTGAGACGCGCGACGACTTCTCCGCTGACGGGATTGATAATCGAGATTTGTTCGATTTCATCTCCCCAAGACTCAATCCGATACGCAAACTCTTCGTAGGATGGCCATAGTTCCATCGTATCGCCTCGAATCCGGAATTTGCTCCGCTCGAATGCAATGTCATTCCTCTCATACTGGATGTCAATCAATCTCAACAACAGATCTTCGCGATTGATGGATTCACCGACGCGCATCGGGACGACCATTCGCTTGTACTCGTCGGGTGATCCTAATCCATAAATACACGAGACGCTGGATACGATGATGCAATCGCGTCGGCTCACCAGTGCACTTGTGGATGCAAGTCGCAATCGATCGATCTCTTCGTTGATGGAAGCATCTTTTTCGATATAGATGTCGCGTTGAGGAATATACGCTTCGGGTTGATAGTAGTCGTAATAGCTGACGAAATAGTGAACTGCGTTTCGCGGAAAGAAGTCCTTGAATTCAGCATAAAGTTGGGCCGCAAGGGTTTTGTTATGGCTCAAGACAAGTGTCGGCTTCTGAACTGCTTGAATGACATTGGCCATGGTAAATGTTTTGCCAGAACCAGTCACACCCATTAGGACTTGCTGCTTTTTTCCGCTATGAAGCCCTCGGACCAATTTGGAAATAGCTTGAGGCTGATCTCCAGATGGTTTGAATGGGCTTTCCAGATCGAACGCCATTATGCGATCGAATTCGCTCATGTCGGATTCCTTAGGCAAACAGTTCGAACGTGAAAGTTGATGTTTGGATTGTAGCAGCAAGGCCACCCGACCTGAACCGGCTAATGGCGTAGTACAGGCTGCTAGCCTGGTTCGATATGCAAAACACAGGCTAGCAGCCTGTACTACGGCTACATCTCATATAAGCACGATCGTTTCAAGAACAAGAACACGACCAAGAGGCAATCTGTAGCGATTAAATCAGGGTTTTGGCTTGAGTTTGCCGGTTTTGCGGTGTAATCGGCCTTGAAGCGATTGGTTGGTCAAATTGTGCCGATCGAGACGATTAACTGACAATATAGGATTGGTGCGTTCCATTTTTCCGAGCTATGCCCTATGCACAAGATCCATCTTCGAACCGTAATTTTCTGCATCATCGCGTGCGAAACAAGCTGCCTTTTGCTAGCGGATGAGACACGTCGCCTTGTTCGCAGTCCCAACGATTCCATTCTCCGCGACATGGACTCTGAGGATTCACGTGGGGCAGACAACGTCATTCCAGGAACGTTCACGGCTTCGATCGCGACTCCCATTGTTCCCGCGACGGAGAGCTATCGACTGGACGGCGTGCGCGGAAAAGAGTTGCCGGCGGGTCCCAAACATGGGAGATACTGCGAGAACGGATTTGAAAGAGCCGGACTCCCGTTCTGCCTTGGACGTTTCGCCAAACCGAGTATCTCTAGCAGCCACATGATAGGCTATGTCGGTGGTGGAACTGCGTTTGGAGGCGAGAGACGCACCGCAAATGATGGAACGTTCGGCATGGACTATTCAGGAAGTTGGTTTGCTCGCAAAACTTGGTTGAAATGGAGCCATGGCGAGCGCCATCAAGGTGGTCACGGTAGGTATGAAACCGACGGGCCGCGAGTGGTTCCCGAATAGGTGAATCCTTCGGGCTGATAGATGCCGAAGCCACCACGCTAGTCACGGTTTCATCGACTTTGCTCAACCTAGGATATCAGGGTTAGCCCAACGGATTGAAACAAAACAGCCCGGGGCAGAGCGCAGCGCCGAGAGCATTTTGTTTTGCCCGGCAAACTCACATGCCGAATTATCGATTACCTCGGCGAAAAATCCTTGCATTGCCGTCTTTTGGTTGTTAGGTTCACGTAAAAGACGTTTTTAGGGATCGCATTTACCGTTAGTTGATTTTGAAAAATGGCTGGATGTGCGACCACTGAATCTGTCTGTTCCCCGTTTCATCACGTACCAAGACTTTAGTCGGAAGGAATCTCCCATGCGTGTCATTGAAATTTTGAAAGCGAAAGGCGATTCGGTCTATCAAATTTCGCCGAATGCGAGTCTGGCCGAAACGGTCGCTCAACTAGTCAAGTGCAATTGCGGCGCGTTACTTGTAACCGAGCGGGAAAGGATCTTCGGTATCATTACCGAGCGAGATATCTTGAAAGCGATCGCCTCGCAAAACCGACCCTTGAGTGAACTGATGGTCCGCGATTTCATGTCAACGGATCTAGTGACTGGGCAACCGAGCGACGATGTCAATAGTATTATGGGATTGATGACAAGTCGGCGCATCCGGCATCTTCCAATTTTGGAGGACAGCGAGCTGGCTGGAATGATATCCATTGGTGACGTCGTAAAAGCTCAGTTCGATTTGTTGTGCCAAGAGAATTATTATATGAAGGTCTACATTCAAAGTTGACGGACTCGCAGCCGGATCCCGTATTCATCTGGCACTTAGCCATCGATATTAGCTGGGTGCGTTGGTCTCGCGCCAATGCCGCTCGCCTTACAAAGGCGGGCCGTCTAACCGTCGCAAATACCTTTCCACAAACGTTTCGAATTGTTCGTTGACGTTCTGCTGAGCCGTCATCGTAGCCGCTCCGAATCGAATCGCTTTGTCAAACGTGTCATTTACTCCAACGATGGCTTGAAGACTATTTTTCAACGATTCGATCTGCGAGTCCTTGGTTACACGTGCAATGCTGTCCACCGTCTGCTGGCTTGCACGCTCGTCTCGAATTCCATTCCATGCCATTCTCCAGTCACCGTCAACATGCTTCACCATAAACACGGACTCAACCGAAGCGATCTCGCCCAGTGGGTCCACTTTTACATTGGTCGCATGAAAATAACCCATTCCCAGCGCTTCGGTTTTAACGATGGCGGCGTTGACCCAATCCGACTTGCCATCTGGCAAAAGCGATTTGCTTTTTGGATCGCCGAGAAGGTCGCCAAGAAGTTCACCGAGGACGGATTCGGTTCGTGCTTGTAGCATTTGCGTCATGATCGCATTTGCGTTTTGAGGCTGTTTGTCGTCGCCAACTTGGATCATCATCTTGCCAGACCCTTGGAATTCGATGCGTTCAGCCAGTCCATGCGACACAATTGCCAATCGTATTCTCCACTGCGACTCGCTTTGCTCCATCATGGGGAACCGGGTCGATAGATCGGGAACGGTGAGCGTGGCATCGAAGTCCTGGACTTTGCTCTTGAGCTCTTTGAGGATGTCCGAAACCTCGCGAGATTCAATTTTGGGCAATCGCTCAGACCAAGCCCAAATCGCAACTCGGCGGTTTGATTCGGAGGCTAAGATAAAGTTGGCAATGAGCGACCGCTTGAGCCTCACCACCAAGAATTGGCATTCGTCATCGGGCGGTGCATCGATAGCAGCAGTAACCCGTTCAAGTTCCTTTTTGACGAAGAAGTCGAAGGCGGGATGCTTGCCCGTGGATGTCAGTTGCTCGAGTCGGCTTTTGAGTTGTTGCCTTGCACGCTTCTCCTCGCTTTTCGCTTCTTTGTCGACCTTGGCATACGCTTTCTCATCGAAATGTTGAAACCACTCGCGAGACACTGCGATCTTGAGATCTTCGTTGGTGTTGGTGTTAAGCACTAATCCCCGAAACTGCTGACGCGATTTGAGATTGAGTATGTCGACTGCCAGACGAGTCCGACTGGACTGTTGGGATTCAGCCTTTTCAATCGGAACAACCAGAAAAAAAACCGACAGGCCTAGGAGCAGATCGAAAGAAAGCAATTTTGCGAACTCGAAAACGCGGCGACTCAACATATTCCACCTCAGCCTCCCTGTGTGCCGTTCGCGAATCCAAGAATAATCCCTTTTTCCATTGTACTGTTTAGGTCCATGCAGCGTTTAAGACTGTATTGAGTAGGAAGACTAAGTTACACTTGAAGGCTTGAATTAGCCTCTCTTTTAACATCATACTACAAGAATCCAGACAAAAACTTGCAAAATTCAGACGACGCAGATCCGGCCATCGACAACGGAGCAGAACTCGCCCCAGAAGCGGGAAATGTCATTGCCAACATTAAAACGCGACCGCCAATGTTCCAAGGGGATGCTGCCGAACTCCTCGTTCAACTGCACTTGTTCGCAGAACCTCTGGGGATCAATGATATTTCGCCAGAATCATGGAATCAGGTTGCCGAATATTGCTTGCAAGTATGGTCTTGGAATCAGAGTATCAATCTAACGCGTCACACAACTCCGGAGTTGTTTGTGAAGCGAGACTTGCTCGACGCTTGGCATCTCGCCAAACTCATTGAGCCCAACGAGGAGATTCTCGATATCGGTACGGGGGGCGGAGTGCCCGGTGTGCTCGTCGCGATACTGCGTCCGGATGTACAAGTGACTTTATGCGATAGTGTTGCCAAGAAAGCGACCGTCATGACGCGGGTTGTCGATCACCTCCATTTGAAAATTCCTGTCTATCCGCTCAGCGTTCAAAAGGTTTTAGAAGACTTCCGGTATGACACGTTAACTGCCCGCGCGGTTGGACCGCTCATTCGACTCTGCACTTGGCTTCAAGACGATTGGCATAAATTTCGCAGGCTTCTCGCGATTAAGGGTCCCAAATGGGTCGAGGAGCGAGGCGAGGCACGACACAAGGGCGTGCTTAAGAACATCGAACTGCGTCGGGTGGCAGCTTATACGATGCCGGACACGGAATCGGAAAGCACGATATTGCAGCTACTCCGACCTCGCGGTTGATGTCTTCGTTGCATTGGAGGGCTTTTTCAAGGCCCTTGGGTGGGCTTTTGCATAGGCTTGTTTCAGGTTCGCGGTACTAACGTGTGTGTAGATCTGGGTAGTAACGAGGCTCTTGTGACCAAGCAACTCTTGGACGCTTCGAATGTCGGCACCGCGATCGAGAAGGTGGGTTGCGAAGCTGTGTCTTAACGTGTGCGGCGTAGTACGTGTGTCGAGTCCGCATTCTTTGATGTATTTCTCTAGCATTCGAGCCACGCTGCGAGTTGTTAGACGCTGACCGAATTTATTCGTGAATGTCGGAAGCTCTTTCGTGTCGCCATGATCGGCTCGTTTGCGGACCGCAAAGTAGCGATTCAAAGCCTTGGCAGCAAAGTCTCCGATCGCCCCAAATCGTTCTTTACGACCTTTTCCTCGAACGCGCACGACCCCTTCCTCAAAGTCCAGGTCTCGATCGTTCATCCCGACAAGTTCGCTGACTCGAAGCCCAGCGCTGTAGATGACTTCCAAAATGGCGATGTCTCGCAATCCCATCGCAAGGTTGGAGTCAGGCGATACGAGCAATTGCTGGATTTCTTCCGCAGACAAGAAGTGGGGGAGTTTGCGTTGGCCTCGCGGATTGCGAAGCGGCTTCGCAGGATTCGTGTCCGCCATCTGTTGCCTTTGTGCATAGCGATAAAAGCTTCGAAGGGAGGCTAGCTTTCGCGAGATGCTGGTGCGAGCGTATCCAGCATCATGCAGTGCGGAAACGTAACCTCGCAAAAGTGCCGAATCCACGTCTCGCGGTGTCACTTTCTTGGTTCCCTCGTCGGTCAGAAAGTCGGCTAAATCCATCAAGTCCTCACGATAGGATTTAATGGTCAAGTCGGATGCGTTTCTTTCAACGTCGAGATATCGTAAAAACTGCGCGATTTCAGAATGCATCTTCGTCGGTCTCCACCGTCGCAACTCCATCGTCAACAGGGCGAAAAGGCCCTCGTCGTGGACCAAGTTTACATCTAAATCCGCGACATGCGCACCCAAGCCTTAGAAAAAACGCCCTACAAGCCCTACAAACTTCGATACACTAGAGGTCTAGTTGCTCGCGCATGTGCACGTAGATGTTCTCGCAAAATCCCCTTCTCGTTCGTTTGCCCACGGAGGATCGCTTATGCACTCGTCGTTTAAATACCTAGTTTTGGTATTGGCAACCGTATTCTCGCTGACTTTTCGTATTCTGCATGCGGATGACACGAGCGACGATGGTACGCGACTGCAGCACCTGAAGGAGTCCGTTCAAACGGGTGGAAGTGTGTCGGCTATTGCGGCGATTCGTGCACTTCCGAATGAGCAGCGTCAGCGGTGGCTCAGTCAGGTATATCAATCTCTGCCAATCAACCAACCGAACGGCGGGGGCGCAGTGCCCAACTACTTCGAGTTGATGCAGTTAATTGAAAACACCATCGACGGAGGTTGGCAATCGGCGGGCGGCACCTCTTCGATGATGCCCTATGCGAACGGAGTGCGCATCGACGTCAATGGCGTGATCGAGCGATTCGATCCGAACAAATCAACGGCTTCCGTTGTGAAGTTTCCGCCGGATGATTCGAAACCTTCTTCGATCTCGTTATCGGGACTCGGTGAATGGCAAGAGTCGAGCCCGCTTCGCTGGGTTTCACTAAACATGCTCGATCAGCAAGTTGCCGATCGCATGGAACCTAACAACGCTTCACGAGCCTCAATCGCGATGGAATTATTAGGTGGATTGTACCGAATCGATTACCTGGCATTCGATCGCCAATCCCAAGAATGGCTACTGGGTGGACCGGCGGGAAAACTCGAAATCAGAAAGTCGGGTGAGTTGGTGAATCTCGAAACCGGTTTACCGCCAGTATTGCTTGAAGACCTTCTCTGCATCGCTCCGCAAGTCCTGTCCGGCAATGGTTTGTTTGGATGCACCATCGATCCCGATCCAAAGCGTCTCACCGAGGCTTACGAAATGGCTCGCACACCTGTTGCAATGCGTTCCCTGCAAAGAAATCCGGAACGATGGGTCGAAGAATGGCGAAAGAAACTGGGTCGACAAAATACCAAGGTCATTGGCCTCCCACAGGATTCACCCACAGGCTACGCGATGATCGTCGCGGATGCTCACATGAAGCGAATGGGGCTGGAACTGGAGCACCGGCCTACATCGATGAATTCGTATTGGCAGGAAAAACAAATCTTTAAGAATAGTTCTAAAGATTCGGGATTGGTGCGATGGTGGTTCTCATTGTCCGATCACAAGATTCCGATGGATCCAGATCGCAAAATCTATCGCTTCGCTTCGTCGAATGTGCAAGTCTTGAGCGAAGCCCAAATGTTGAGCACCACGGGTGAACGGGTCGCCGCACATGCGCCGGATATTGCTGCAGAAGCGTTTGCGAAAGGCTTCACTCAGAACTTCGGTAAACTGCAACGCGAGTATGAATGCTATGGTCGGCTTCGACACATTTTCGATTTAGCCGTCGCATTCGAAATTGTGCGCGTTGAAATGGAAAAAGGAAATGGCAGGCCTTTTTTGGCGATCGCGGATCCCAAAGTGCAGCCCCGGTTGGCCATGGCTCCACGTGAAATCGAATCGGTGGCTGCGACCTACAAAGAGTCAAGCGGATCGGTGTCAGCCATCGTGAGCGGTGGCGTATCGATCCAGTTGAAGTCACTGCAAAAACGGTTGGTTTTGGATCGGATGCAGACCAATCGAGTTTCGATTGAAGCATCGAACGATTCCTTGACAGGCAAAAACGACAATGCGAGCGTTTTGCGTTCACCGCTATCCGACGAGCCATTTTGGCGATAAGGTTCGCTCGAACCGTTTGTGGGACAGGCCTGCAGCGATTCCAGCCTGTCAAACCTGTCAAGCAGAACGAATCGCAATTAAGAATTCGAACCGCATAAGTCGTTCCCGCGCAGGCGGGAATCCAGTGGAGTGCGCGCGATGCCTGGGTTCCCGCCTACGCGGGAATGACGAACAAGTGGGAATCTCACTCATAGGTACCTGACGGGGCTACCCAACCCTCTCGCCTGCAACCGGGATCCCTATGGGGGCGAACTGGAATAGCCCAGGGCAACGCCCACATCTTTTGATCCTGCTCTCCCTCGCCCTGTACTCGGGGAGAGCGGGGAGAGCATCAACCAGAGCCATCGTAACAGACAGCAAACCCGAGCTCGGGTGAACCGACCTAGCCTGCGTGTAAACCGCCAGCGCATCCGAATAGCCACGTCTGTCTTTCAATTTCGCATATGTGTCGCGGTCCCGTGAAACACCATTACCGCTTTCAAACACAATGCTTTTGAGCATCGATAGTGCACTGGTTGCGGGATTCGATTCTTGACACCCCATCCGAACAATCTCGCCTTCGAGGAACGGTACAAGGTCAACAAAATATCCCTCTGCTTGTGGCAAAAACCAGAACAATCCGATCCGAGCATTCAAATCGCGAATTTCTCCGTGCACATTGTCTGTTGTCGCTACCAAATGTTTCAGCAGCAAAAGTTTGCTCGATTCAAGTTGAGCATTTCCCTTCGGCCGGGCAATGAGCGGCAAGTTTTGAGAGTTTTTTTGAGCGTCGCGTCGGGCCTCTTCCCGACGAGCTCTGCGTAATTCGGCTTGCGTGGCGGCCGCCACCTGCTCCTGTACGTGCAGCAATTGCCTCAGTGTCTCTCGCGTCAACAGCTTATTAGGCTCCAACTCCACTAAAAACGACTGTCTAAAATCCATCATTGCACTCGGCCTGTTGAAACGACCCACAAAATCTTTCCAATGTCCGGTTTGAGCAGCCGCCAGCCGGTCGATCTGCTCCATTGTCGCAGCCAGTGCGGGTGATATGTACTCTGCGGTGATGTTGGCGCGCTACTCCACGCTAGGGGGAAGGTCCGTACCCACGGCGTGAAGCTAGATGGCATGATCGAACGCTTCTGGTTTTATCCTAAGCAAATAGATCCAACGATGATTCAGACATTTATTCCATGGATAAGATCGATGTTTTTTCGAACTATATTTTTGGTCGCGATCTTAATCTTCGCGTTCAATTGCTCCACTCCAACCATCGCATTTGAACCTCAGTCATCGGCTGACTTGGTAATCATCAACGCCAAGATTTGGACGCCGTCTATTGAGACTCAACAGGCAATTGCGATTCGCTCCGATTCGATCCTAGCCGTCGGATCGAACGCTTTAATCGAATCTTTAATCGGACCGACGACGATTTGCATTGATGCCAGGGGTGGAACCGTTACTCCCGGCCCCAATGATGCACACGTTCATTTCTTGTCTGGTAGCCTTTCCATGGGCCAAGTCGATTTAACCGAGGTAGATACACTTCTTGAAATTGAAACTCGCATTCGAGCGTTTGTCGCAATTCATCCAGATGAGACTTGCGTCGTAGGGCGAGGTTGGCTCTACGGAGCGTTTCCAGGCGGTATGCCGACCAAGGAGCAGCTTGATCATTTGATTTCCGATCGTCCTGCGATCATGAAATGTTACGACGGCCATACGGTATGGGTAAACTCGAAAGCGCTTAAGCTGGCAGGCATTAACCGAGCGAGCCCAGATCCGCCGAATGGGATTATCGTTCGCGATCCGTCAACTGGCGAGCCAACCGGAGCCTTAAAGGAAGCGGCCATGGAGCTTGTCGACAAGCTTATCCCGACTCCATCCACAGAAGAGAAACTTCTTGCGTTGAAACGAGGGATCGCTGAATCGCATCGGTTCGGTATCACCAGTGTACAAGAAGCAGGCTTGAAGGCAGCCGACATTGAATTAATTGAGATGCTTCGTGTCAATCAAGAACTAAAGCTTCGCATGAATGTCGCGCTCGAAGCAAAACCTTGGATGTCCGAGCAAGATGCGGATCAGTTGGAAGTCATCCGAAAACGCTTTCCACAAATTCCGATTCGTTCCGTCAAATTCTATGCGGACGGAGTCATCGAGTCTCACACGGCGGCTGTTCTACAACCGTATTCGAACCATCCGAGCCAAGGACTGATGGAGTATTCTGAAGCCGATTTCGACAGAATAGTTGCCATGTTGGATGCCCGCGGGTGGCAGATCATGATCCATGCTATCGGTGATGCAGGGATCCGAATGTCGCTTAATGCAATTGAACGAGCAGTAAAATTGAATCCGTCTCTCGAGCGAGAACGACGTCATCGCATCGAACATATCGAATCGATAAGCCGGGAGGACATTCCAAGATTTGGTCAGCTTGGAGTTATAGCCTCGATGCAACCTTATCACGCAAGCCCCAACAGCAATATCTTCAATGTGTGGGCTGTAAACCTTGTCCCGGATCGAGCTTCAAGGGCGTGGTGTTGGAAGAGTATTCAGGACGCTGGCGGTAAATTAGCTTTTGGAAGCGATTGGCCTGTCGTTGGAATCGATCCGCGTCAAGGTATCCACACTGCATTGACACGCCAGACTGCGTTGGGAGATCCGCCAAATGGGTTCATTCCAGAGCAACGTTTATCTCTCAAGATTGTGCTCGAGGCATACACTCAAGGCTCGGCCTTCGCAGAGTTCGCCGAACAACAAAAAGGAACGCTTGAGGTCGGGAAACTGGCTAACTTAGCCGTTTGGGATTGCGATCTTTTTTCCGTACCCAAGCACAACGTGAGGACTGCTGCCGTGACCCACACGATTTTCGGTGGTCGCATCGTTTACGAAGCCGTTCCATAGTGTGCACAACCACCAGAGGCGACTCCCGAGCACGCCAAACTTAAGGAA
>Ga0247840_10001026_pt1 | contig 55927 bp, 46 predicted proteins | sample LaCruzMarch2015__FD_192404 | JGI IMG/M metagenome (GOLD analysis project Ga0247840, IMG submission 192404) | Freshwater microbial communities from meromictic Lake La Cruz, Castile-La Mancha, Spain - LaCruzMarch2015_17m | ecosystem: Environmental > Aquatic > Freshwater > Lake | place: Spain... | reverse complement strand
GCAATCTCATTGATTTAGAACTAAGGATAGGTACATTAAAAAACTATGTGCTAGATTTTGTTTAGTTGAACTTAAGATTTAGTTTATTTCTGGTGATATTTTTTCACGCCAGAAAGATAATAGTCTTGATTCTTAAAATTGAACTTGCTTTTTGAACCTAGGATCAATATTCGAAAAAAGAATATATTTTGTCCTAAATTACACTAAAACTTCTCACTATTAAGAAAAAAATAAATAAATTTGCAATATTTGACATTATATATAATATATGTTTAATTTATTTTTAATAATGATTTATATATGAAAAATTTAAGAAGTGTTATTGTGTTATTTATCTTGTCAATATTTAGTATTAGTTCAGTTAATGCTCTTAATACAATTAATTTAGAAAAAGCATTATATAAAGATGCTATACTTTCTATGAATAAAATAACTCAAGATTATCAAAATTGAGAAGAAATAAATAGAAAAATAGAAAGAATTTTTATTTTGCATAGGTATAATAAAGATATAAATGCAATTAAAGACCTACAGAATTTGTTAAAATCAAAAATTGTTGAACTAAATTCTAAAACAAGCTTAACAAGAAATGATAGAATATTATTAAATCTTTATAGTAATATTTTTTACAGAACTGTTTTACTATTAAATTATCAACTTAACTAAAAAACTCATCTTAAAAGATGAGTTTTTTAGTTAAAAATATTCATTTACATCGGTTCAAGCAGTTTGGAAATAACTTGGTAATATATTTTCTAATAAATTGGATATAAAATAATTTTTATTATCCAAAGATAAAATTATTAACAAAAAAATAGCTAAAAATATAATTGAAATAATATTTACTAATCTTTTATGATGAATTTTTTCTATATATTTTGTTATATTTGAAAAATGAGAAGTAAAATAAATAATTATTAAAAAATATGAAATTGTAATTAAAATAATGAGTATTCTGAAATTATTTTCTATTATTCCTAAAGATAAAAAAATCCAAAAATATTGCTCTCAAAAAATATAAGAAACTACTACTATAAATAATAATCAAAAAGATACTGGTGAAAAAAAATATATTATTTTTTTTATATTTCACTTTAATTTTAACTCAAATCAATTAAACTTTTTAATTACTATATTTATGATAACAAAATATATAATTACAAAAGGCATAAGAAATGAAAATAAATTAATAAACAAAAATATGTTGTTTGTTTTTATAGAATAAAATTTATAAATCTCATCATAATTGAAATTAAAATAGTTTTTATCTTTAACGAAATCCTTATATTCTAGTATTTTTTTATTTAATTCATAATAATATTTTTTGTTTCATGTTTGAAAATATTCTATGAATGCTTTTTTAAAAATATGAGTTATTTCGAATATTTTATATCTATTTAATAGAGAATTATATATTTCGTTATTCAATTTATTATTTCTAGCTAAATTTTTCCATATAGATATTTCTTGCTTTTGAATTCAAAGTATATAAGAAGATTCTTCAATTGTTTTAATTTTATCATCAAGAGAATTATAAGTAATACTTAAAATAATTGGAGAACTTGTAATTTTATCCCACCAGATCCGACTTAGAGGTGGTAAGTATATTGATCATATCTTTATTTCTTTTTTTCTGAAATCATTAATATACCATCATTTTTTAATTTCTTGTCTTGAATTCAATAATATTTCTATAAGAACTTTTTTTTCATCACTATTAAAATCATATTTATTAAGAATTTCGATTAAATCAATATCCTTATTATTTAAAATATTTCAAACTGAGTAAAAATTTATTTCATTCCAAAAATTAAATCAATAATTAAATAAAACATTTTTTCACCATCACCATCATCATGTTTGATTCCAATTCCAAACTCATATTACATTTTTTTTATCTTTTATTTTATCTACCAAATCTTTATAAAATCCTCACATATAATTAGGAAAATCTCATCATCATTCATATTCCCTTCTGACTTGTATTTCTACTATTTGTTTAAGTTTACCATATCAGATTGTTGGATTAATATTTTCAAACCAAAAAAAATCTCAAGGAGTATGTTTTATTGATACTACTAAATTATCTGAATTGATTCAATAAAAAGTCTTATCATATGTATCTCCATTATATATTAAATCTCCTACTTTTCATACTCAAATTGTCCATGTCCTAAATATAAGTAACTTATTATTTTTTTCAAAAATGGGCAATAATTGTTTCAATAAATAATTAATATCTTCTGGTGTTTTATACAAAATTTTACTTTTATAATTTCCTGAATTATAAGCCTTTCAACCTTCTCAAATCCTCATTATAACTCAGGATATTCATTGTAGATTTGTAAATATTTCATCAAAAGCTTCTTTGTTTAATCTAAGTAATTCCTTATTATCACTTGATAGTTTTCAAACATATTTTTCTAATAAATCTGTATAAAATTGCATATCAGTGGTAATATATACATCTATTTTATTATCATTTGCAATATTTATAAGTTCTTTATAATAATTCTGATATATTTTATTTCTTCTTTCTATCTCTGTATTCGTATATATTCATGATTTCTCAAATAAAACTAAATGGTTTAAATCATCTAAACTAATTGAATTATATCAATTATCTTTTAACAAAACTATATATTTTTTAAATCTTTCTTTTGATTCTTCTAACTGAATTTTATCGACTAATTCTTCCTCATTATATAAATCAAGTTGATAAAAAGGTATATTAGAATAATGATTTATATCTTTATCTACACTGAAAAATGGTGATATTGAATCACTCATCTTAATCTCAAAATTTGAGTAACAATTAAAATTAATAAAAATTAATATTGCTAAACAAAAAAATAATCTTAGTATTATAATCACTTTTTTAAATAAGAAAATAATTGAATAAATAGTATGGAAGAATTACAAAAAGTAAAAGAACTTTTACTTAAAAATCAATCAAAAAGAATGTTTGCAGAAAACATAGTTATTGAATACAATAATTATTTTTATAAATGTCCTAATTTTTCTTGAAAATTTCTTTTTTATAAGCGTATTAATGCCTTTGAATTCATAAACAAAAGTTACTCATTATTATTGTTGTATTTTTCAAAAGATTTCAATATAGCAAATACTAAAATAATAAATGACGAAAAATTTTGATATATAATTAAACAAGATAAAATAAAATGAACGGCTTTAGTTAGAAAAGATCTAATAAATAATAAAATAAAGAATAAAGTAATATTATTATTAAAAATTAATGATGAACTTTGGGAAAAAGAATGATTTTTTTTAGATATATTATGAACAGATATAATATCCAATCCACTAACATTTCATAATATTTTTATTTCTGACTGAGAATTATATATATTTGATTTTTGATTACTAAACAAAAATGCTAATTCAAAAACTTTTAGATTTTTATCTTATTTATTTTATTATTTACAAAATTTTTGGATAAAATATATACTTTTAAAATAATCCCTCCCCCCCTGCGGGTATATCCCAAGAGTACTTCCTTCGGGGCGCTCCCTTTTTCAAAGGGAGTACCTGTAACGCAGTGAAATGGGCGGGATTATTTAAGCTTTTTTAACAAATTTAAATACTATAGATAGGATTGCAAAAATAATTGAAAATATTAGTAAAATATTATTAAATATAGGTTCAATATTAATATAACCTTTATTTTCTAAAACCATTAAATAAAAAATTAATATAAATATAAATGTTGTTTTAAATTTTCAATAATTATTTGCTTTTGAATCTAGCTTCAATTTTTTTAAAATTATCCTAGAAAATTGTCATAATGTGTCAATTAATATAAGAACAATTACCAAAATAATATTTAATTTTCAAATGATTCAAAAGTATATAATTGGTGCAAAATATACTAATTTATCGGCTAATGGATCTAGTGATTTTCATAATTCAGATGTTAAATTACATTCTCTTGCTATCATTCAATCAACAGCATCACTTATAGCAGCAAAAGTAAACAAAACTATAGATAATATTTCATAATCATAATAAAAAAGTATAATAGATAATAATCACATAGGAATTCTATAAATACTTATAGAATTCGGATGAAAAATTTTATTTTTAACTATTACTTCTTTTACATTTTTATTTTTTAATAATTCTTTTGTTATAAATATGGTAAAAAAAACTATTAATATTGATAATATCATTTCTACAATCAGAATATTCATATGTTTTTAAATATAAAATAAATAATTACCGTAGTTATTCCTGCAAAAATTCATGCTAATATATCATCAAGCATCACTCATAATCATCATTTGATTTCTCTATCTATATATCAAACTAATCAAAATTTCAAAATATCAAAAAATCTAAAACATAATAATCATAAAAAGAATATATATATATTATTCGTAAAATATATAATAATTGCAATAGTTAACAAAACTCATACGAATTCATCAATTACAATATTTTTAGAATCATGACATTTCATTTTTTTCTCATAATTATCAATAACTGGTATAGAAATAATAGAGACAATTATTCAAATAATAATCAATCCTACACAACCAATATTAAAATATTTTATACCAAATACGATAATTAAAAAACTTAAGATACTTCAAATAGTTCATGGAGCAATATTTGATTTTCAACTAAAAAACAAAGTTAATAAAAATTCTTGAAATAATAACACTTTTTTATTAATACCGTACATTTTTCCATCATAAGAAATAAGATATAATATTTGAAATAAAACTAATTAATGGAGAGAATAATATTAGAAAAATTATACCAAATATAGGTGGGATAAAAATAATAGAAAATAACACTAAAGATCAAATAATATAATCAACTCAATCCCAAAAAGGCCAAGCAGATCATGGATGTTTTCATACCTTTCTTTTTATATAGCTTTCTATTAAATCCCCAAGCAATGCTCAAAATCATTGTAAGAATCATGTAAAAATAGCAATATTTATGCTATTGATAACAGAGTAATATTGATAATAAATATTATTTATAAAGGAGTTATCTCAATAATAATTATAGAAATCATCTAAATATTCAAATGTTAAAATTGATATTAATATTGCGAATATCGTACCAAAAATAAATCATCTATATGTTTTATTTTTTCAAAAATATTTTTTTGATATAGGTTCATCATATTTTTTTATAATTGGTATATTTTTTACCAAAACTGGTATGGCATTTGCTATAAATGTAGGTAAAAAAAGTACTAACAAAAAAATATAGTATGAAATCACTAACATATTTCGAATAGATTATTTAATAATAATATACTTATAATATATATTGTTGTTAAAAAGCAAACAAAATAAAAAAATCCTTTTTCTACATTCAATTTTTCAATAACTGAAAAATTGAATGTAGTTTTTTTAAGATTTTTTATTTCATTATAAAATCACTATTACTTATAATCATTAATCTTCAAATTTCTCTATCAAAATGTTTATCGACTAATTTAAAATACCAATTTTTTTCATTAGAAACATATTCTAAATTATAACTATCATTTATAGTATTTATTCTTCAATCTTTGAATATTGTAAATAAATTAGTTTTATTTTCATCTGAATTCCTATAAATAGATAATGCTCAAGGACTATAATCAATGTTTTCTGGTGAACTATAATATGAATAATATTGTGTATTTGTAGATATAAAATATATTCACTTATCCTTTACTTTATCAAAATCATCTACAACATTTACTTTATTAACTCACTGCATCTGTATATATTGATAAAATATGTCTGTTCAATTATCATTTATTAATATTTTAGGAAAAGCTAAATCATTTAAATTACTAGAAGAAGAAAGTACATTTATTTTTAAAGATAAATCTTTTAAAGTTATTTTTCAATTACTTTCATCAATTAATCAAATAACTTCTCATGCCCTATACAAATTTAATCCACTTCAAGTAGAAGTAACATCAAATGAGTAATTTCAACTTTCTGTTTTAGATTTTAATGTTCAATCCATATTTCTTAAACTCGAAATAACTCATCATCTATATCTATATAAATTTATTGGCTCTTCTGTAATTTCTTCATTAATTTTTCAATCTACTTTTCATCATATATAAGCATTTATTTCTGGTATAGGCGAATAAACTTCAAAATCAATTTCTTTATATCCTATATTATTATTTTTATCAATAGTAGTTACTCAAATCTTTTTCTTAAAAATATCATCAAATTTTCATAATTCAAGTTTAAGTGAAATCATTGAAATTATTACTTTGATTTTATTTTTATAAGGTCAATTAATTGATCAATCATCATCATTTTTATTATTTCAATCATTATTCGTATCTGCATTCAAATCCATATCAACAATAACCCTGTCTATATCTTTTATTCATGAATTTTCATAAATATAAGAAGATAAATCAATGGTTTTTTTCTGAAAAACCGGTATTCTTATTGAATTTAGATTAAGTTCTGGACTCGTAGTATCAGCCTCTGTTTGAGGAGAGAGAAGACTTTGAGACGAAATTGTTCAATTTATATTATTCTTAAAACTATTAATTTTTGCATAGTAAAAATCGTTACTTTTATTTAATTTTATATAATATCAGGAAGTACTAAGTCAAAGATCATATAATTCCCAAGAAGATGTTTTACTAAAATCAATTCATAATTCGGATCAATCGTAATATTTGATATCTATATATTTTTGACCTAAAGATTTATTAAGATCTCTCTCATAAGTTATTTTTGAACCTGGTACTAAAAGTTTATTTAAATGCTTTCTTATGTCTTCTCACTCATAATAAACATCTTTTGTCCCCTGTACATATGCATCTCAAACTAATCATTTAATTACTATTGTATTAAAAAATTCAATATTTTGATTCTTAGAAATGGTAATATTTTTTTCCTCCTTCGGATTATCTTCAAATATATATTTAATATTAAATGGATTTCATCATGCATATACTTTAGTTCATTTAATTATTCTAACAATATTGTTTGATAAAATGTTATCTTTAATATTTATCATCTCTTTAGTTTTTAATTTAACTCATTTTAAATTTCAAACATTGCTTATATATGCCAAATTATTTCTTTCTATAAATAACTCACTTTTGGAATTAATAGTGACATCATCAATTGAGGAAATTGCATCAATTATATTCTCAGAAATATTTTCTGGTCTATAATTTGAATTATTTTTTCATAGAAACTTATCCACCAAAGTATAAAATCAGATTCTGAAATTATTAATAGACCTATCTGTAGGAGAAGAAAATCAAAAATTTATACTTCAATTACTACTAAATATTTCATTGGCATTATTTATTGCTTCATAAAAGACAGATCATTCATAGAATTTGTTGGAATTCGAATTTAAAACCAATGGGTTAGTTGTAACATATTTTTTTGTTGGTTTTTCTTTTAAATTCTCTTTCAAATATAACTGATTGTTTGCAAAATATAACAAATCATCATCTCCATCATTATCTAAATCGATTATTTTTGTAACCTCATTTCAATCTAATTCATCCAAATAATCAAACAACCTATATGAAGTATTTCATTCTAAAATATATATTCATTTGTAAACATAACTATAAGGAGAAGATTGGTTCTGTTCACATGAATTTACAGTGGATGTATTAGCATACAAAGAATTAGAATTATTATTCGTTGTAGCTGAAATCAAATCAGAATCAACATATTCATTATAAGATAATATATCTTCTATTTGTGTTGTTTTATTTGATTTACTATAATTTTGTAAAGGTGTTTTTATTGATTCAACTAAACTTTTAGAAGATTCTTTTAATTCATCTTTTATTCAATCAGATTTTCAATCAACTAGATTTTTTGCAGATTCAAAAAATTTATCATTATATTTAGATAATGTTTTATTATACATCTCTATTTTATTTCAATCATCAAATCCTACTTTTGTAATTTGTATTTTTCAGTAAGACTTTAATTCATTTTTTAACTCTTTATTTTTTATTATTTCTGTATTAATAATATCTGATAAAGCATTAAATTTTTTCGTATTATTATCCTTTAATTCTTTTATAAGCTTATCTTCAACAGAATAAGTCATATTATTAACTTGATCCCATAAGCTTCTAACTGAATCCAGTTTAGGATTACTTGTAATTGTTTTTGATGCTAACGATTTATTAACCAATCTTTTGAATTCTTGATTATCAATTGATTCATCTTTTTTATTTTCTAGTACTGTAGCTAAATGTTGTATATCAGTTGATACTTTCTTTGCTAACAATATAGATAACTTCTCTCAGAATTTTAACATTCATAAATCGGCATCTACTCATTCTGGTGTAACATCTATGTTTGCATCTGCTCAACTAGGAACAACATCACTGAAATCTATATCTTTACTTAGATTAACATCAAAAATATTTGTAAAATCATTTGTAAATGCATTTATTGGCATGGCTATTTGTCTAGCTAATTCTACTATAAAATCAGATTCAAATTCCAAATTTACATATGTAGTCACTTTTATAGCATCTACAAATGGAATTGAAAATTCAGGAAGTGATAAATCGAAGAAATCAGTTCATAAATATCCAGACCTTTCTGTTAAGAATGCAATTTGATCTCAAGCTCTCCATTCTGGGTGTAAAGGTGATGATTTCAAAATACACATTGCTTTTGTTATAAGCTTTATAATATCAACAATTACCTCAATTGAAGAAAGTAGCTTCGGTAATTTTGGTGGTGGTGGTAAATCTGGAAGTTCAACTGATGGCAATGAAGGCAAATCTGGCAACTCTGGTATTTCAAAACCTGGTAAAACAGGCAATTTAAAATTCAAGGATAAATTTGCACTTGGCACTTCAGGTAATTTTAAACTTGGTAAAACTGGTAATAATATAGGTTTCGAATTAATACTGAACTCTGGTAAAGTTACTATCAATCAAGCTCTGATATTATGTAAATCTAAAATAATATCTGGCCATTTAGGAAATCTTATTACAGGAATTTTTGGTAATAACATACTTATAAGCTTAAATTCCCGTTCTAAGGCATCTTGTCTTTCATTTTTACACTCATGACATTCTTCCTCATAGTCAATAAACACATCAACTAAAAGTTGCCAAGATTTTAAAATTGCTTTTATTAATAAGTAAAGTTCTACCCAAGCTTTAAATCTGATACCATTTTCTCATATCCGTCATCACAATATACTAGTAACAATTTCTATATTACATAAAATTTGTTCTAAATATTCTTGCTTTTTATTTAATAAACCATTAATCTTTTCTGGTATTTCTTTGTAGGATTTTATCACTTCTAAATTTTTTCTTAATCAACTTATAAGTCATTCTACTTGATATGAAAGATTATTTGTAATCATATTATCACTCACACAGGCTTCTTGTTCATCTGGATCGGAAAATACACACGCTGCTCATGAACTCCATGCTTTTCAGGCATTATCAAGTTCTTCTTCCCATTGATCTATTGTAGCTGACCGTGAATAAATAGTCTTTTCTAATTCAGTTATTGATATCCATGGAACAGATATATTTACTGTTTCCTGCTCAACATAAACAAGAGGGGCAGATCAAATAAATTCATATGCCTCTTTGATTCAAGAATTAACTTTTTTTGAATAATAATTTAATCATTGTTTATCGTTTTCTCTAGAAGATTTTGAAGAATATTCATCTCAAGAAGACTCACCCCATTTTCAATTGAATATTCAAGTAAAATCAGGAAGTACTACAAATAATGTTGGAAAATCTGTTAATTTATTAGCAATTTCCTCAATCTGTCTTGTTACCCAGTCCATCAACCAGCTAGGAAATGGACTAACTCTTTCCATATCAATTTTTATTATATCATCATAATCTCAACTAAAAAGAGCTTCAGGATCTAAATCGACTGAAATATCTGAATCTCAGCTAGTAAACAAAGAATTATCTGGTTCCTCTGAAAAAGTTCATGGTAAAAAATCAAATGCTGTTTCTACAGGTCATTTTTTTGTCTCTTCTAAATACTTTTTAATTTCTTTGTTAGAAGGCTTCTTTACTTCTTCTTGACTAGGAGAACAATTTCAGTTAATTACACCATAAGCATTACCGTTGCCTGATGAGTTTGATCAATTTGATCAATTTGATCAATTCGATGAATTTCAAGAATTAGATGAATTTGAATAATTCGATGAATAAGTCGGGATTCAGATAGAAGCAGGATCTCAATCGGATCAATCATCACTACATCATAATAATTTTTTAGCCAAAACTATACAATTTCATCAAGGATTCAAAGGGCTTAATCACATAGGAACAGAGTTTCATACAACAGAAGCTGGAGCTCAGAAACATATAGCAGTTCATACACCTCAAGTTAATGTAGGAGTTATAAACAACCTAAAAAAATTAGTTGGATTATATATTCATAACATACCACCAGCTCAATTTGTAGCACATCCTGTGGAAAGAGGCGATATCGGCCAAACTGATGGGTAACAATAATTTCAACCTCATATCCATGTCAACATTGAAAAAATAGGAATTCACTCACCTATTTTTAATCAATCTCATATAAGTTTTCACATAAATACAGGATCTGATCATGGAGCAAGTGGAGCCCAATTTAATGGTGAAGCAAAACATGAAGCATTACCAAATCAACAACTTAATCAATCTATTATACTACCTATTTTATCCAATGCTCAGTCTATATTTTCTCATAATTCTCACATATTAAGAATTACACTTCAATCAAAATTAAATCAATCTTCATCATTTGGAATACCATCATTATCATCATCTTCGTTCATAGAATCTAATTCCTTCTCTGAAAAATCAAGTAACTCCGATGTATCATCTGGGTTAGTCATCCTATCTATATAATCAGGAACACTATTTTTATTTTCATCTTCTAAATTTCTTCACAATTCATCTGGTAATTTTAATTTCGATTCATCACATACTGGAGCTTTTGTTCACTTCAAATATAATCTAGTATTAGTAGACCTGTATAACTCTGTAGCATCACTACAATTTTGATTATTTGGCTTAACTATTATATCTCAATATAAATCATTTCAAACTTCTCAAGTTTCGAATTGTCATACTTCTAAATAACTATACTTTAGTGGTCTAACTTTTACTTCATATGTAAATGTTATTGATCAATTAATTGGAATATTTAATTTTTCTATTAAATAATTATATCAACTATTTCCATCTTTTATACTAAAATCAATATTTGACTCAAAAGAATTTTTATCTAACTCAAATACATTGGAAATTTTATCAGCAATAACAACATTCTTTAATAAACTACTTGATGTATTTTTAAGAGTAACTTCAACTTTTAAAATATCATCAGAGAACATAAATCCTCCATTTTTATCTAAATATTTTTTTTCAACCTTTAATCAACTATATTCTGAATATTCACTTTTTACAAAATATTTATTTCATCTATCAGTTGGTGGTTCAATACTTCAATCTAAATATCATTCATCAATATCGCTGTAATCATTTCAATATGGGTATTTCACGAATAGATAAGAATCTACTTGCGAATTTACAGAACCAGGTCAAGAAGGTTGATATAATCAATCAAAATAAATTATAGCTCAATCATTTCTTATATTATTGTCTAGTTTAATTCATTGTTCAGTAGAAATATTTTTCTTTGTAAACCTTGGTAAATTAGAAGTTCATCATCAATAAAAAATATTTATTCATCATGAATCATCTAAAGTAACTATATCATCTACTCAATCGTTATCCATATCAAACTTATCTGCCCTAACAACCCTTCAAGCCTGTGAAAAGTTATCTTCTAATGATATTCTTGTATAATTTTTTTCTGTATTATTCAATAAAAATGGTTTTCATTTATTTGATACAAAAAATATATCATCATAATTATCTCAAGTAAAATCTCAAGCTTTAACCAAATCTTTTGATCATAAATCCTCTATATAAGCGAGATTTCACATATCAATTAATTGATTTTCTACGTTTTTATTTTCTAGTAACTTAATAAAATTATTATCCTTTACTAATATAATATCTTTTCTTCAGTCATTATTATAATCAAGAACCTGATATGAATTTATATCATTATCTGTAGATAATAATTTTCAAATAGTAGAATCAAAATTTCTATCTGTTTGTGTTTTTGGTAATTTTTGTTTTATTTCCTTTAAACTAATTACAGGATCTCATAAATTAATTACAGAAAAGCTCATATAATCTTGAACAGACTCTCAAACAGATTTTCACGACGCAAAAGATAATAAAGATTTATTTCAATCTCTCCATCAAATTCATTTCTGTTTAATGAAATTTTCTACTCAATATAAATTATCACTAGAAAAAGAATTTAATTTATTTTCTGAAGCAAAAGGATCATTATAATAGAAGACTTTAGATTGATTTTTTATATTTCAATTGTTTTGAGTTCAATAAGATGAAGATTTAAGCAAAATTAAAATTGAATTATCAGAATTATCTATATTTGAATTAAATTTTGTTTCATCTCTTGATGTAATAACTGTAGAATTAACAAAATTATATCATAGTTCTCAGATAATTTTTCATCAAGTTTTTACATTGATAGATAAATATTTTGAATTATTGTCCTTATTAAGATCAAATTCAACTGATCATAATCTATTAACCTTTCAATCTTTAGAAATCTCAAACAAATTTTTTCAATAAATATCTCTAAAAATTAATTTTCAACCATCCAAATAAGCATTATAATTATCAGATTTAGAATTCAATGATATAGATGTTTTATCATCAGAGATACATAAATCGATTGTTTTATCACAAACATTTAATATTGTATTATCTCAAAAATTATAAAAAATTTTTCAGACATATATATTTAATGCATTATTATAAATACTTAATGCTAACTTATTATTAATAAAATTAGTTGTTATTTTTATATCTTGAGATAATTGATTTTTTTCGTAAAGAGTTTTTAATCATCCCGAATAATTTAAATCAAGTATATTATTATAAGCATATGGATTATTTAGCTGTGAAGTTATTGCTAATGCCTTATTATCTCTTTTAAATAATAAACTTCATGCTAAATAATCTTTTTCATATATATCTCAATAATTTGAACCAAGCAAAGTAGTATAAATAGAATTATATTTTTTCCCTTCAAATTTATCCTTTCACCATAAGTAAAATGTTTCTATTTTTGTCGCATTTTCTCAAACTCATTTTACAACAACTTCGGATTCTCAATTTTTTACTGTGTATGAATTTAATTGTAAAGATGGATCAGTTGAAACTTTTAAATAAGCAACTCACGGATTTAATGTTCATAAGATTTTATAAGATGTTGTCCCTTCTTTTATAGTAGAAGTTGTCTTATCAGACTTGACCACTCCTGAATAATCTTCTAATATTTCTAGTTTTGTAACTGTAGAATTGTCATTAATGACAACATTATTATATCTATCTTTTAATTCAACATATAGTATAGAATAAGAAGTTTCAGATGCTTCAGCTTCATTCTGTGACAATATCAAATCAAGCTTCATTGGTAAATCAGGATATATTGTTATACTTTTTTGAACAATACTTTTTAATCATTCAACTTGAAATTCTATTGGTATATTTTTTCATGATATTGTTTTTGTGATAAATTCAACTTCTGCAACTCAATTTTTCAATTCAAAATATGAATTAGTAGCTTTTAAAAATATTGGATCAGCAGCTAAATAAACTCTTGAATCAAAATCTTTTAATATATTTCAAGCAGAATCTCTCATTGAAACTTCAAATTTATATTTTCATCATCAAACTTTTATATCTCATGAAATAGGTTTAAATGTTAAATTAATATCATTGATAACTTTAATTGTTTTCGATGTAGTAATTAATTCTTTTCAGTCATCATCTGAAACAATAATTTTTATTTCATTATTTCATATATTTTCATTTGATATTAACCTAAAAACTTTATATCATTCATAAGTCGTCTTAGATAAATTATCAGATCAATTTTCTAAAAACTTAATTGCTTTTCAATTAATTGAAAATTTTAAATTATAATATTTTCAGATAACTGGATTTAAAAATTTATCATATATAGTTATAAAGTTTGTTGAGACATTTCATCATGATTGCATCAATGATGATCACAAGGTCATACTTACACTATTTGGTAAATCTGGTAATAATTCTATATTTTTGATAGTTTTATATCAATTACCATCAATTATCTCAATACTATAACTTCATGATTTTTTTATTCATAACAATGGCTTAAATGTTTTTAAATCATCTTGTAATATTTCTATATCCTCTATTATATTATTTCAATCTTGTTTAACAGATACTTTTAATGGAAAACTTATTGGTGTCTTTATTCAGTTACTACTAATATTTTCCAAAAATAAAAGCAATTTTTCATCACTTAAAGATGAACTACTCACTAAGTTTGATACTGTTTCTATTTTATTTGACATTCAATCAACCAAAAATAAATTTGTTTTATCACTAGCTTTTAATGAATTAACTCATGTTTCAGTTAATAAACCGTTATTAGTATTAGTCAATTTATAAGCAAAACTAAATAATCGATCTCATCTAATTTGAATTTTTAAAAGTTTTGATTTTAAAAAAATCGAATCTTTACCATTTGAATCTTTTATTTTTATATATGCTCTTACATAAATATTAGAATTTTTTGATTTTAATCAAACTCAATAATTCGCAATTCAAAACTGTGATCTAACTTTTCAATTAGTAAAATTTATGTAATCTTTTATATTTGATTCATCAACCTCATTTTTTTTATCTATATCATAGACTAACTTTGTGTTAGATTCTACAAATTCATTCGAAGAATTTATAATTTCCTCGATTTTTACTAATTCGAAATTTACATCATTACTATTATCAATTCTAATTATATTTCAATTTTTATCTAGAATCGTTGCTTTTAGCTTAGCCTGTGAATTATAATAATATTTTTCGCTATCAGAAGATAGATCTAAAATTCATCACTTAAGATTTTTCTCTATACAATCATTAATTCAATTTTTATCAATATCTCAATTACATTCCAAAACTTCTTTTTTCTCTTCTTTGGTTAAAAATGATCATCATACTGTTTTGTCCGAATAATTTTTTGAATTATTTCATGAGTAATACTCAGAATCTGCTTCATCTTTAAAATTAGAATCTTCTTCATAGTAAGATTCTTCTTCATAGTCATCAGAATCAGAAAGAATACTTTGTCAACATTCTCAATCTGAAATAGATATTGTTGGTGGCAACATATCCTTTAACCGACACATTATAGCTGGAATCCATTCCCAAATTGGTACTCAATCAGGAGGAGAACATTCAAATGCAGAATCTTTATCATCTAATACAGATAAAGAATCATCTCATCATTCTACTAATCAGGAATCTCATGATACATTTCATCATGAATTTTCTCATGAGTCACCTCATATATTTGATCAAAATATAGTTGAAGATAGATTAATATTTTCTGAATATATATCTGAATATGGATTATTTGCTTTTGCTTTAGGATCCATTTTTATATACATATTTTGAGCATCTCATTCAGCTCACAAATAGGCAATTTCATATTCTTTTTTATTTTTTGGTAAGAAGTAATTACTATCTTGTTCTAAAAATTGATCACTTAGATAATCATTAAAAACAAATCAATATTTAGCTGAAACTGATTTTAAATTATTCCAATATATAGAAAAAACTAAAGTATCATAATAACTTAATGTTTTTGAATCACCTAAAACAGTTAAAGTTTGATCTTTTTTATCTTTTAGTATTTTATATAAATCAACTGTTGGGGATGGATAATTTCCTAATTTTAATAATTCATAAATTTCTTTATTTTTTCAAATAAGAACATCTGGATTATTTTCTATTATTGAATCATTAATATATTTAGAATATGTATCTAATAATTTTTTTATATTTTGATCTATTGTATTATAAGAAAATTCAGTAGTCTCATTTATACTAATAGTGAATAAATTTGGATATTTTAATTTAGCATATGTTCATTTTGCAGAAATAAAATCTATATATCTTACTTTATCTATAGGTAAAGATGGTGTTGTCATTGTTTCAATTTCTTTACTCAATTCATCAGATGTAGGAGATTTGTGTTCTAAATATGAAGGAATAGTTTTATATTCAAATGTTAAATTTTGTTTTTTTTCTTGCTCTTTTTGTTTATTTTCTGAATCAGTTAATTTTCTGTCTCAGTTACATGAAGAAACAATATTTACTCAATAATTATTTAATGTCCCTCATGTGCTGTTTTCATCCCTTAAATCTAAAATTAAGTTTCAATTTAATTTTATTGAACCATCTGGATCTTTATAATTATCATCAAATGATCAAGTATATACAAATTTATTAGAAGTATTTGTGTTTGTACATAGCCAATTTTCTCTTAATCAATATGTAGGAATTCTATATTTAGTATCACAATCATAAAGAGATCAAGCTGAATTACCTACACCACCATTAACTAAAACTTTTGCATTATCTTCAGCCATTAAATAATTATTCTCTAAACAATTTAAAGGGGAATTAATTTTTGAAGAATCATTAATTTTTACAGATCATCAAATATCAAAAATAGGAAAAATTGCTCACTTATAATCATGATTTTTTATAACTAAATCAACTCAAGTCTTTTGTAATTTATCCATATCTAAATTTAGAGGTGATGCTCCTCCCCAAAATCAATATGTTGACGATCAAGATGAAAGATTATTCAAACATTCATTTCATCATGATTCTTTTGAAAGTAAATCATAATCATTTTTTGTTAAATTTATGTTTGTTCATCTACTAGCTTCTACCAATGTTCAAAAACCCATATTTGAACCTCTATATATACTACATTGTGAAGCTAACTTGATAGATTCAGAATTATTTCAGTATAAATGATTTATATATGTGTCAAAACACTCCTCTTTTGAAGGATCAACATTATTTGGATAAATTAATCTTGTTCAATCATCACTTAATCAACCAAGTTCACATGTCTCTTTATCAATTATTTTTGTAGGTAAAGCAATATTTCTTGATAACCCCTTTTTAACTATTTCATCAGTTTGTTTTTCTAATTCATCATTTACATCTTTAAGTATTTCATCATTTACTTGATCTAGTACAGTAATGAAATATGGTACAGTATCGACATTAACATCTCAACCTGTTTTATTATATCTTCAAGCATTATGTACATCTGATATAAAATCTCAAAGTGTTCATTTTGAAAATATTTCAATAAATTTTTTAGTAACATTATTAACAATTAATCTTGTTTGTATATCTGGTACTCCATATGTACTTGGAGTATTAGAATAAGTATTAGTATCAAAATTTGGATCTACTTTCTTTATTAATTCTAATATTGTACTATTTGAATTTGATACACTTTTATTAGAAATTTTTTCTGTTAACTCTTTATTAAACCTAGAATAAAGAATATCTTCCTTATTTTCTAAATATCATTCATAAGATTGGTAACTATCATAATTTAGTGCTTTTTCTTCTCTAAATTGATCATAATAAAATACATATGGTTCATATGTTGATGGAACTCATTGCGAATTATTTCAATTTAAAATTCAATCAGAATATTTAAAAATTCATGTTCATTCATAAAAATCATGATTTTTAGCAAAGTAATCTTTTAATCATTCAATATTTTTATTAGTATCTCATAAGTTAGGAGAAATGACTCAGTGCCATATCTCTGACTTTAAACCATTTTTATTATCAGAATTTTTTTCATATCTACTTGTTATATTATTATAAATATATAATTTATCATCAAAATCTGTAATAGGTAAAATGGATCTTGAAAAAATTTCTCCATTATAAATCATCGGTAAATCCAACTCTCCTATCAAAACTGTTCATACTAATTTTGATTCAAAATCAGCTTTTTTGTCAACCCCCCTATATCACTCATAAAATAGGGATTCATTTAATGAGGAAATTTTAAAAGCAGAAGTATCTGCTGGTGTAGGAAAAATAACTACCTTTGTATTTTCTAATACTCATTGAATATCTTTTGAATATCTTTCTATCTGACTTTTCGTTTCATTGTAAGTATCTTGATCAACTATTATAGAAACTAAATTAAAAAACTCATCATTTCATGCAAAAGTCTTAAAATCATAAAAAGGTATTCTGAAAGTAATACTAAAAAGTAATGCAAATATTAATAAACTAGATATATATTTTTGAAATTTTGAGTAATCCATAAATAAAATTTTTCGTTGAATAAATAAACAAATTATACTTTTTAACATTTTAACAAAAAAAAAATATATTACAATATTTTTTTAATATTTTTACTAAATAAAAAACTACAAAATAAAATTTTGTAGTTTTTTATTTATTTATACTATATTTTTAATTTACCTCACATAAAAGGTATTAATTCTTTAGGTATTATTATATTTCAATCAACTGTTTGGTAATTCTCAATAATAGCAATTAAACATCTGCTCATAGCAATAACTGTACCATTAAGTGTATGTGCATACTGTAAAATATTATCATCATCTCTATATTTAATTCATAATCTTCTAGATTGATATTCTCATACATTTGAACAACTTGTTACTTCCCTATATTTTTCTTGAGCTGGCATCCAAGCTTCTAAATCATATTTTTTCATAGCAGGATTACCTAAATCTCCAGAACATACATTTACTTTTTGGTATGGAATTCATAATCATTGCCATATTTCTTCTTCAAGTCCTATCATATAATCATGCATTTTTTTTGATTCGTCATTTTTACAAAAACAAACCATTTCAATTTTATCAAATTGATGTCATCTAAGTATTCACCTCATATCTTTTCAAGCTGAACCCGCCTCTCTTCTAAAACATGAACTATATGCAACATATTTTTTTGGCTCTTGTAAATCCATAACCTCATCACAATGATATGAAGTAACTGGGACTTCAGAAGTACCAACTAAATATAAATTATCATCTCATGGGTTTACTCAATATATTCCATCTTCTCATGCAGGAAAATAACCAGTACCAAACATAGCTTTTTCTCTTACTAAAACTGGTGGTAATATTGGAGTAAATCATTTTGCAACCAATTTAGTCATTGCATAATTTATAAGGGCAAATTGCAATAAAACTAACTCTCATTTTATATACCAGAATCTTGCTCAACTTACTTCAGATCATTTTTCTGTATCTATCCATCATTTAGCTTCTCAAATTTCGTAATGGGGTTTAACTTTGAAATCAAATTTAGTAGGTTCTAAAAATTTTGAAACTACTAAATTATCTTCATCCGTTATTCAAATAGAAGCTGTTTCATCAAGTAAATTAGGTATTTTATAATACATTTCCTTCCATGTTTCTTCTACATTTTTTTGTTTTTCTTCCAGTAACTCTAGTTCTTCTCAAACTTTTTTCATTTCTGCTATCTTTTGTGGTTTTTGATCATTAGACAAAGTAGGTATTTCTTTACTAACCTTATTTTTTAATGCCCTTAATTCCTCAACTTTTATAATTAAATCTAATTTTTCACTATCAATTTCTAAAAATCTATCTAAATCCAATTTTAAATTTCTTTTTTTTATATTATCCTTAACTAAATCTGGATTATTTCTAATAATTTTTATATCTAACATATGTATTTTTTAAGTTATATTTACCTTATTATAGATAAAAAAACAAAAAATCAACTTAAAAGTTGATTTATAAAAATTTCTTCATTGCTATTTTTGCTTCTTTATCCATGCTTCTTTCTTTTAATATTTGTTTTTTTTGATAAGTCTTTTTACCTTTTGCTAATCATACTTTCAATTTAATTAAACTTCAAACAAAATATAATTCTAAAGGAATTATAGAAAATCACGGTTCTTTTAATTTTCAGATTAAAGAAATCACTGTCTTTTTATGTAAAAATATTTTTCTTACTCTGTCTGTCTCTATAGTTTCTCTATTTGGTAAAGCTTTCCATGCAGATATATGCATTCATTTAACATATAATTCAGAGTTAATCACAATAATATAAGATCATTTTAAATTTACATGACCATTTCTAATACTTTTTGTTTCATATCATCTAAGCTCTATTCAAGCCTCCCAACTATCAAGTATTTCATAATCAAAATATGCTTTTTTATTTTTAACTATGAAATTTTCACTGTTCTTTTTCGTTTTCATAATAATATGTTATTAAAAAGCAATACTAGTAAGTTAAAGGAATGTCTGTAGCCTCCTTCCATTAGACATAAGGGAAGGAATTCAAGGATGGGTTATTTAATTTTGAAAATATTCCATTTGATGTTCTAAAATATAATCTTGTTTTTTTCACTTAAACAACCAATCCCAAAGCAAATAATCATCTATATCATAAGATTGATTTTTTTGTAAATTAAACGGATTTTTCTGAACCTCAAAATGTAAATGATAGTCCGTATAATTTTGATCTGGTACTCAAGTTTTTCATATAGTTCAAACAGGTTGTCATTTTTTTACAACTTCTCATACATTTATATTAGAAAAAATTTCATTTAAATGTGAATAGAAAATAACATCTCCTGACATAGTCATTAGCCATACTTGATTCCCTCTTAAAATATCTAGATTTCTTACTAAATCATCATTAGTTAAATTTTTTCATTTAACCAACTTATCCAAATCAGAGAAGTCAAAATCAGATACAGTTCTAACTATTATTCAATCATCCAAAGCTATAACTTGTTCTCAAAATTTTCAATCAATATCCCATCAATGGTGAATTCAATCAGTATATTCAGCCCTATATAATCTTGAGGAATTAGGTATTTTCGAAAGATTAGTTGGAAAATTATGTCAAGAAACAGGAACTATATATTTTTCCCCTCTTTTATCTATAATATTATTAATCAAATTAATAGTATAAATTCATTCTTGCAAAGATCTATTTTTTTTCAAAAAATCATAATAATCATTTACTAAACTTTCATCATATAAATTATATTTTGATAATATTCCGATTTTTTTGTTTAAATTATTTTTAAAATTTAATAATTCATTTGTATCAATAACTAATAATTTCGACAAAATTCAATATTCTGTTAAAATATTAAGTTTAAAATCAAATTTTTTCTCATTTTTCTCATTTATAAGAGAAAAATTATTATCTTCACAATCATTATCAAAAAATTTTAATTCAAACATATAATTTCATCACTTTGAATTTGTCATTTTTGAAAAAATATTACATTCAGATTTTATCTTGTAATTAGTTAAATCAGTTCAAGATTTAAATAAAATTTTTGTCTTATTTAAAGCAATAGAATCTAAATATACATTATCTGATAACTTGAATGATAAACTTATATTATTATCAAAAATTCAAGTTCATGCAAATACTAAAGTATATCAAAAAACTAAACTAAATGTAATAATTCATGTAAACCAAGTAATAATAGATTTTTTGTTCATAATAATTTTTAAGTTGTTTAAAAAAGTGCTAGTATTATAATAATAATAAAAAATTTTCAATTTTTTTTAAATTTTTGTGGATTAAAACCTTATAATATCTATATTATTCACCCTCATTTTGCCTATAAACCTTGATATTATTGAACCCTTTTTCTTTAAGATACAATCAATGTAAATTAGATAAAATTCACTTATCACAATAGAATAAATATGTCTTTGTATTATCAAGAGCTTCAAATTTATAATTTATGTCAAAAAAAGGAATTTCCATAACCTCTATTCATTCTAATTTTAGTGGTGTTTTTTTAATAATAAATGATTCTCTTAAATCTACAATTATTTCATTATTTCAAGGCAAAGAAACTACTTCCATTATTGTAGAATCTTTTCATTTATATTGTTCCATCATTTCTTTTACAAATTCGATTTTTCTATTCTCTATTGCATTAATTAATAAATTTTCTGATATTTTAATCTCTTCATTTAATATTTCTTCTTCAGTAGCTCAAGTAGAAGGTTTATCTGAAATTACTCAACAATATTCTGGCATATTACATGCAAAATTATAGGTTCATATTTCCTTTGAAATATTAATAATTTCTTGTTTGTTAAATGAAATTAGTGGCCTAAGAACCAAAGTAGAACTGGCTTTATCTATAACATACATATTCTTCAATGTTTGGCTTGATACTTGTCATAGACTATCTCACTTTACTAATGAATAATAACAATTTTTTGAAATAATAGAAGCCACTTTTAGCATGAATCTTTTTAAAATAATTCATCTATATTTATGATTTACTTTTTCTAATAATTCCTTAATAACCCCTTCAAAATTCACTGTAATAAATCTTGCTCTTTTATGAGGAATAGAAAAAGTCTTCCATAAATAATATGAAACCTGTTTTACTCAAAGTTCATGAGCACTTCATCAAAGATTAAAAAACAAATAATCAACTTCGCATCATCTTTTCATCATTGAATATGTACTTACTCCAGAGTCAAATCCCCCCGAAATCAAACTAAGTACTCTATCTTGAAATCCTACTGGATATCCTCACATTCATTCAACTTTATTTTTTATAATATGTACTTTGAGGTCTTTTACCTCAAGACTTACTGTAATATCTGGATTATGTAAATTTACTTTTGTATTGTTTGAAAATTTAAGTAATCCTCATCATAAAAATCTTTCTAAATCCATTGATTTAAAATTATGCTTTCATATCCTTTTTACTCTAACAACAAAAGATTTATTTTCTATTTTATCCAAATAATAAACCTTTATTTTTTCTAAAATAAATTCAAAATAATTCTCCTCATTTTCAGGTAACAAAAAAGTTTCAACTTCTAAAAAATTAGATAATCAAGGAATATTTTTTATGATATTTCAGATTTTTTCATCTTTTCATTCTACATTTATTCTATCCCAACTTGAAGTAACATTTACTTTCAAGTTATTATATTCTAGATGCTTTTTTATATTATTTTTAAGTAATAAAATTGCTCTTTTTCTTACTGGCCTAGATTTTATGGATAATTCTGGTGCTATTTTAACTATGTATTTCATTATTTTTATTTATTATTAAATTAACCCACCTAACCTCCCTAAAATTAGGGAGGGATAACTCAAAATTAAATAAAATATATATAATTTTGTAGCCTTCCTCCCTAATTTTAGGGAGGAAATTCAAAGGTGGGTTATTATTTTACTATCATCATTACTCAATCATCAATATCAATAGGTAAGACATTATAATCTATATCATTTTCTTCTAAAAAATCCCATAATCAGACCATTTTTTCTCTAAATTTTATTACATCATCAATAATTATAATTCATCACTTTTTTAATTTTGGTAATGATAATTCTAGAAAGTCTTTACTTCTTCTCATCATGCCATCAATGAATATAAAATCATAATCTTCATCATTCAATTTGGGTATTTCATCCAAAGCATTTCATAATACTAAGCTAATGGTGTTTTCTAATTCTACTTTTTTTATATTATCTAATGCTTCATTATGTGATTTTTGTGAAAAATCAATACTTAAAATCTTTCATCCAACTTTTTCTAATTCTATTCAAAAATTAATTGCACTAAATCAGTTAGCCGTTCATATCTCTAACATATTTTTAGTTTTACTTATTTTTATCAAATCAACTAATAATTTAACATTTACATCACTTATATTAGGAACGGTATTTTCTATTCAATATTTCCTTAGTTCTTTTATAAAATTTTCTCTATCCACATGATTGTTTTAAATACTAATTTATTTGTAATTTAACCTTTTTTTTCAATTTTGCAATATTTTGCAATAAAAAAATTTGCGTTTTATTATATTTTTTCATATAATGCTTTCGTTATAATTTAATATTAATTTTTTATTTATGAAAAATATTGTTAGAAGTGGTATATTCAGTATAGGATTGGTGTGGTTAACAATGCTAAATAATATTACATTTGCAATAGATCTTGATAACTCAAAATGAAATACAACTTGAGACAATGGTACAGGATGAGATTTTATTGGTACTCTAGATAGAATGCTATGATATTTAATTGGTTTACTATACTTTGTAGCTGTTGTGTTTTGTCTATATGGAGGTTTTACAATACTTACTGCTTGATGAGATGAAGAAAAAGTTAAAAAATGAAAAACAATGTTAATAAATGCTGTTATTGGTTTAATCGTAATATTTTTAGCAAGCCAAATAGTTCGTTGGATTATTGGTCTATGAGCAAATACAATGAATGGTTAGTTATTTATACCATTTAATAAATTATTGTAAGATAATCTTAATAATAAATTGATGAAAAAATACATATACATTTTAGGTTTATTCATATTCCTTACTTATAACAATGTATTTTGTGATGCAAATAGTTTGTTTTGAATAGACAAAGTGGATAATTCACTTAAAGCATGATGAAATGATATTGTAAGTTTGATTGATAATATTGCAGGATACCTTATTTGATTATTCTATTTTATATCTGTACTGATATGAATATACGGATGATTTATAATCTTAACATCTTGATGAGAAGAAGACAAGGTAAAAAAATGAAAAAATATAATTATATTTATGGTTATCTGATTAATAGTTGTTTTTCTTGCAAGTCAACTAGTTAGATGGGTAATTTCAATAATGTCAAATCAAAGTATAGTATGAAATTTATAGTAAAAAAAGTTAGAAATATTTCTAACTTTTTTTACTGAAAATTTCACAAAAAATTATAAATTAATTGTAATAATTATAAATATTATATAATATTTATAATTATTATTTTATTAAAACTAAATGTCTACTAGTAAAAATATTGAAAATAAATTTAAAAATTATTGGAAAAAACATAAAGACATTTTAGTTTCAATTGGAATATGAATATTTTTTTGAACTATTATTTTTTTAGTAAGTATTTTATGAATAAATAACAATAAATATTATTGATATGATGATAGCTTAAGGCATTTAGAATATTCAAAACTTTATGATAAATATACCATTAATGAAATTAATAATAATTATAATTGGTGACAAATTATTGAAAATTCTATTTTAACTAAATATCAAACAGATTTATGGGAGTGACACCATAGATTATTGTACTTTCTTTCAAAAACATGAATAACAGATTTTGACTTATTAAAACTATATTATAGCTTAGTAATATGAATATTTATTTTCATTCTTTCATTCATTGCATTAAATAATAATCTATCATATACACAAGTTCTATTAATAATACTTATGTTTGTTTCGTGAGGTGAATTTATTATAAGAATTATGCTTGCAAGACCGTTTGGGTTATCCTCAATTTTTTTCTTACTTGTAACTATATTTCTGATAAATAAAAAGTACCTATATCTTATTCCTATTTTTGCTATATGAACATATTATCATATGGTATTTTATATGTTATTAATTCCTGTATTATTATATTCAGTACTAATATATAAAAATAGCAATAAAACAAGCTATAAAATAATATTATTTGCAATTTTATGAATCACAATAGGCTTACTTATTCACCACAATCCCATTGACTATTTAATATTATCTTTCATCTCATTTTTTTATATTCCTATTCTTCATTTTAATAATTGAATATATGCATGAGAATTAGATAATACAAATTTATCATCTCTTATATTTCTTTTTTCTATAATTACAGTATTAGTATTATATTATTTATGAACAATATATAATAAATATAAACAGTTTAAATTAGATATTAATATCCAATTTATTATATTGCTAATGCTTTTATTATTTATATTAACTCTAAAAATTAATAGATTTATTGATTTTTATTATCCAATAGTTTTCTTATGAATTATAATATTTTTATGAATTATAATTAAAACAGATAGTTATGTTTCTAATGTAGTAAAAAAATATGATAAAACAATAATTAACATTATATTAATTTCTATTACAAGTATTTTATTAATAACACACATAAATTCTCTTTTAAAAGAAAAGTGATTTTCTATAAAAGAAAAAAATAGTTTTACTAATGAAATTAAAAAAATTGTACCAAAAAACTCTAACATAATAAGTTATGATTTATTAAGTTTCTCATTATTATTTCACTGACTTTGAGTAGATTACAAATATTCTTCTGTTATGGAACCCTATTACTTATATTTAAATGACAAAGAAAAATTTTTTAATTATACTAATTTCTTTTATTCTCACCTGGTTGAACCAAAAAAGTATTATATAAAATATGTGCCTTCAAAAATACTTAAAGATTATAATGTTGAGTATTTGATATTATTTTGAGATTTTCAAAACTTCACATACTTTAATGAATACATATTAAAAGATAAAATAAAGGAAATTAACTCAAATAAGAATTTTGAATTAATTTATGATGAATGAAAAAATTATATCTGGAAAATAATTTATTAGGAAAAATATTATAATCCCTCCCCCCTGCGGGAGGCCTTTAGGTCATCCCTTTGAAAAAGGGAGAAATTTTTTTATGACATATAATTTAATTAAAATATAAATATTGTAATTTTTAAAGAATTTTATAAAATATGATCATATTTTATAATTATATAAATAAAAATGTACATACATAAAGAAATAGAAAAAAAATGGCAAAATTATTGGGAGGAAAATAAAACTTTTAAAACAGAAAATGATTTTAGTAAACCAAAATATTATTGTCTAGATATGTTCCCCTTTCCTTCTGGAGCGTGACTTCATGTTGGCCATCCTGAATGAATGACCGCTAATGATATAATTGCCAGATATAAGCATACAAATGGTTACAATGTACTTCATCCAATGTGACGGGATGCTTTTTGATTACCTGCTGAAAATTATGCAATAAAGACAGGAAAACATCCAAAAATCACTACGTTAGACAATATAGACAATTTCAGAAAACAAATAAAATCATTGGGATTTTCATATGACTGGGATCGTGAAGTAGACACAACAGATCCAAAATATTACAAGTGGACACAATGGATTTTTTTAAAATTATTTGAGAAATGATTGGCATATGAACAAGATTTACCAATTAATTATTGTCCATCTTGTAAAACATGACTAGCAAATGAAGAGGTTCTAAATGACTTTACATGTGAAAGATGTGGTACAAAAGTAGAGAAAAAACAAATAAGACAATGGGTATTATCTATTACAAAATATGCTGAAAGATTACTAAACGATGTAGACAGACTTGATTGGCCAGAATGAATAAAAGATATGCAAAGAAACTGGATTTGAAAAAGTGAAGGTTGTGAATTTGAGATGAAGGTATTTTCAGAAAATGAACAAAAAAAACAAACAATTTTATTATTGCATTGATGGTGATGACACGATAAAGAAAATTGGTTTCCATGGTTAAAAGAAAGCATAAAAAGTTTATGATGAAAAATATTTATACCTAATTTACCAAATGCAAATAATCCTAATTTAGAAGAACAATTAGAATTTATAAAAGATTATAAAAATATTTTAAAAGAAGGTGATATAATAATAACACTCTCTTTATGATCTAAATTAGCTCTAGCTTTTTTAGAAAAATATCAAATAAAATGAATAAAAGTTATTTTTGTGGCACCTACTTATGAGAATGTAATAGATGAAACAGACTTTGATTCCTTAAATATAAATATTTCAAAAGGAACAAAAGAATCTTTGAAATTATATAATGAAAGTAAGCTAGATTTTGAAAAAATAAATAATTTATGAAATGAATATAAAGTATTTTTATCGAAAGATGACAAATTTATAAATTTCGATTCGGCAAAAAAATATATTACACAAATTAAAAATTTTGATTTAATAGTTTTTGAAAATAAATGACATTTTAATGAAACCTCTTGAGTTTTAGAATTACCTGAAATATTACATTTTATTTTAGAAAAAGAAAAAAAACTTTTTATTTCAGTTTATACAACTAGAATAGACACGGTTTTCAGCATGGCTTTTGTAGTAATTGCTCCAGATCATCCAAGAGTATTTGATTTTGTAACTGAAGAAAATTATACAGATTGTGAAGAGTATATAGAAAAAAGTAATTCTAAGTCTGATCAAGATAGAACTCAGACAGATAAAGAAAAAACTTGAGCATTTACAGGATCTTATGTTATAAATCCATATAATAATGAAAAAATTCCTGTTTGGATATGAGATTTTGTTTTGTGACATTATGGTACTTGAGCAGTGTTTGGTGATGCCCATGATGAAAGGGATTTTATATTTGCAAAAAAATATAAAATTCCATTAAAACAAAGTATTGTTGAAAAAATAATTTGATTTTGAGACGGGAAAAGTGTTCCAATAGAATGAAAGAAAAATGTATATAAAAATTGAATTACTGCTATTTTATTAGATGAAAAAGAAGAAAATATATTATTACTAAAATATTGTGCTATTGATTGGATAAGTTTTATCACTTGATGAATTGAAAAAGGATATTCTATTGAAGAAACTTTATTTAAAGAAATAAAAGAAGAAACTGGATATACAGATATTTCTATAAAAGATATTTTAAACTCACATTATCAAGAATACTATCATAATATAAAAGACTTTAATTGACTTTGACTTATGACCGTCTATGTTGTCAAGATAAATTCTCTAAAAAAAGTAGAAATAAGTGAAAAAGAAAAAGCAAGGCATACTCCTTTTTGGTGTAAAAAAGAAGAAGTAATTGATAAATTAACATTCGCTAATCATAAAAAATTTATAAAAGATTATTTTGATTTAAATTATAAAAAGCCTTTTATAGATGATTGATATTTAATAAATTCTTGAAAATTTGATTGATTATCATCGCAAGAAGCAAGAAAAGTTTTAACTAAATATGCAGAAGAAAAATGATTTTGAGAAAAAAGAGTGAATTTCAAGCTTAGAGATTGGTTATTTTCTAGACAAAGATATTGGGGAGAACCTATTCCGTTGATACATTGTGAAAAATGTTGAATAGTAGGAGAAAAGGAAGAAAATTTACCTATATTACTACCAGATACAGATAATTTTGAACCTAGTTGAGATGGAACAAGTCCATTAAGTAAAATAGACAGTTTTGTTAATTGCAAATGTCCACAATGTGGATGACCAGGAAAAAGAGAAACTAATACGATGCCTCAATGGTGAGGAAGTTGCTGGTACTATCTTAGATATATGGATCCAAATAATTCTGAAAAATTAGTAGACAGAGAAATTGCAAATTACTGGTGAGAAGTAGATTCATATGTATGATGAGCTGAACATGCGGTACTTCATTTATTGTATGCTAGATTTTGGCATAAATTTTTATTTGATTTATGAATTGTTCCAACAGATGAACCTTTTTACAGACTTAGGAATCAATGATTAATACTTGCTTTTTCTTATCAAAATAAAAATGGTAAACTTATAGCAAATGATCTAGTGGAAGAAAAAAATTGAGAATTTTTTGATATAGAAACATGAGATATCCTAGAAAAAGTAGTTGCAAAAATGTCTAAAAGTTTAAAAAATGTTGTAAATCCAGATGAAATAGTTAATGAATATGGTGCAGATAGTCTGAGGCTTTATGAAATGTACATGGCAGAGTTTAAAGATGCTGCTCCTTGGGATACAAAAAATATTATATGAGTAAGAAGATTTATAGAAAAATCTGAAAGATTATTTACTAGTGAGGCTAAAATATCGAATGAAGATGATAATTTTACTATGAAATTACTTCATAAAGCTATTAAAAAAGTACAAGAAGATATAGAGAATTACAAATTTAATACAGCTATTTCATGTTTGATGATTCTTGTAAATAACTGATTACCTAAAGATAAAATATTACAAAATGAATTCAAAAATATATTTGTAAAATTAATTCATCCTTTTACACCACATTTAGCAGAAGAATTATGGGAAAGAATTGGAGAAAAAGAATCTGTATTTTTTTCAAATTGGCCAAAATATGATATTAATATGACTATTGATGACACGATACAAATTGCAGTTCAAGTACTAGGAAAAGTTAGATGAACAATAGAAATAGATAAATGAGAAGATAAAGATTCTATCTTAGAAAAAGCAAAAAATAACAAAGATGTAAATAAATGGATAAAATGAAAAGAAATAGTGAAAGAAATCTATGTCCCTGGAAAAATAGTTAATATTGTAATTAAGTAACAAATATAAAATGAATATAATATATTTTCTTGTTGTGTTTTTTGAATGATTTACAACTTTATCAGTAGAAATTATATCAATTAGAAAGTGTATGAGTATAGTTTGATCCAACTCAATAATTACTTCAATTATCCTTTGAGTTATACTTGTCGCTTTAAGTTACTGATATTATGTATGATGAAAAATTGCAAGTAATTCAACAAAAGAAAAAGTAATAAAATTATTATTCTTTAATCTTTTAGTTTCATCATTTATTTATACAGCTATTTCATTCCCATTTGAAAATATATTATTATCAAATTTATTAAGTACTTGACTATGATATTCTCTTTCCATTCTCTTCTCTACATCAATATTATTCTTTGTCCCTGTTTTTTTAGCTAGTCAGACTATTCCTCTTGTAAATGAATTAATTAACAGTGAAAAAAAATCTGAACTAATTTGAAAATTACTTTTTTACTCAACTATTTGATCATTTGTATGAAGTATTTCTTCAAGTATAATATTCTTCCCTTTAATTGGTGTAACTAAAACAATTATTCTTAATTGACTTGTATTAGCCGTTTTAGCATTAATAGTAATAATATATAATAAAAAGTATTTCAAAGAAGTTTTTATTTTTATAAATGTATTTATTATAATTTTATATTCATACTTAATATGCTTAGATATATTTAATAAAAATGTTGTCTACTCTTTTAGTTCTACACATAATGATATAGAAATAGTTGATTATGATGATAATAAAAGAATGATGATGCTAAATTGAGCATTTAGCTCATGAATATATAAAGATTCTAAAGAAAGTTTTTTTACATATATAATTGAAACTCAAAATATAATTAATGAATTAAGGCCAAAAAATGTTTTAGTAATATGATGAGCATGATTTAGTTTACCATACAATATTTCAAAGCTTGATTTTATTGAAAATATTGATGTATGTGATATAGATGAAAGTATGTATGATATTTCTCAAAAGTATTTCTTGGAGGAAAGTTTTAATACAAAAATAAAATTTTACTCAGAACCTGCAAGATATCTAGTAAACAAAAATTTACAAAGTTGAATAAAATATGATTTTATATTTATTGATGCTTATGCATGAAAATCAGTTCCTTCTCAACTTTTAACAAAAGAATTTTACGATTGATTAAATAAAATATCAAACTGAACTATAGTTTTTAACTATATATTTGACCAATCAAAAAATTCTAATTTTTATAAAAAAATCGTAAATACACTTAATAGTTCATTTGAAGATGTCTACATAAAATGAGTTTATACTTATATTTGAAAACATTGAAACTTTTTAGTTGTGAATAAAAAATATAATTCATATAAAAAAGTTGAGAATTTTAAGAATATATGAATTTATACTGATGATAAATGAACTCAAGAAATTGATAAATATATGTTGTTTAAAGAAGATTAATAGTATTCCTCAAAATAGAAAAAACTCTCCTACGGAGAGTTTTTTGCTATTTTATGTTACTATTTATAAAACCCCAATTAACTAAGTTCCAAAAATTACCTATATACTTTGGTCTATCATTTCTTGTGTCTATGTAATAAGCATGTTCCCAGACATCAACAACTAATAGTGGAATATAATCTGTAGTAATTATTGTTCAAGCATTGGAAGTATTTACTATTTCTAGTTTTCAACTTGGTGTAATAACTAACCATGTCCATCCTGAACCAAAATTAGATGCAGCACTAGAAGAAAATTTTTCTTTAAAATTTTCAAAACTATCAAAATCTCTTTCTAAGAATTCCAATATTTCTCAATTAGGATTTCATCACGCATTAGGAGCAAGACAATTCCAATAAAATGTATGATTCCATATTTGTGCGGCATTATTAAAAACAGGTCAAGTAGAATTTTTTATCAAATTTTCTAAGTCACTATCTCATAAATCACTTCAAACTGTTAAATTATTTAAATTATTTACATAAGCTTGGTGATGTTTTCAATGATGATATTCTAAAGTTTCAGCAGAAATATATGGCTCTAAAGCATTTTTTTCATACGGTAATTCTGGTAATTTAAACATAATATATTCAATTAAATGATAAAGTATTATTAAAATAGTAATGATTCTTTGTTTAAAATCAAGGGATTATTTTTTTCTCAACTTCCTAATAATATTAATCAAAGTATATTTAAACTTTTTATTTACATAAATATAACTATTACTTACAAACCTAATATCTTCTGTAAATTTTTTCTTGAAATCTGTTACTCAGGAAAGTGGGCTATTTTCTTCATTTGGTCCTGCAACTCATAGAAAATCGTATAACTTAGATGATACATTTTTTGAGATTTTTATAGCCTCCCACTGTAACAGATATGGAGACATTAAATTTCTGTATTTTGTATCTCACGATGATGCTCAGTAATAATAAATACTCGATTCTTGTTCAAAAACAAATATTCATCATGCAATAAGTACTCATTGATAAAAAGCTAATAGTAATTTAGAACTGTCTAGACTTTTTAAGAATATTTTATAATACTCTATTTTATTTCAACTAAATCAATCTCTAGAAGTAGTTTCCAACATCAGATTATAAAACAATTGAATATTTTCATCTGTTTTATCTACATCCTTTACAACAACTCATTTTTTTTCTGCTAGTTTGATATTATATCTACCTTTCGGCTTCATATTAGACAAAATTTCTTCTTCTGTCAAAGTTGTATCTATAATTGCTGTATAAGGAGTTATAAATTTCTTGTAATATCATTCTTTTAAAATCCCTCATCCTAAGGGAGGCTCTTTCATTCATCCCTTTGAAAAAGGGTAAAATTTATTGTAATTTAATGTTTCTACCTGGAAAAATAAGGCTTTTTCATTTTTACAAAGAATTATCATATCATAGACATCTTTTTCACTTAAATCTTTTTCTAGTCATAAAACAAAAAGTCAATATTCTCACATTGATACTTTTCTTTTTTCAATAAATATTCAATTTAGTTCATAAATTATCTCTGCTTGTTGTGATTTAACAAGCATCTCTCACCACATTTTTGTTTGCCAGATAGACATATATTATTTAAAATAAGGAATATTATTTACTTTTATGAAATTATCCAGATCAAGTTTTCTAACTTCTAAATATGGGTTAAATTCATTTCTAATTATAAAATCTGAAACATTTCTTTGTGGTTCTATATATTTCTGATGCATTGGATTAACAATGGTCTCAAATATATTTACTATTTCATTTACTTTTTGTTTTGTTCTATTTATATCTCTTAAAATTCTTCTGATTAATCTTCCGTTTATTGATGTGTCTACAAAAAGTTTTATATCTGATAAGTTTATAAAAATCTCATACAATGTAAATAATCATTCTACTATTACAACTTTTTTTGGTTCGATCTTTATAGAATTTGGGATAGATTTAGAATTTATGAAATCATAACCTGGTATTAAAACTTCTTTTCAAGTGGAAATAATTTCTAAATGTTCATGTAATAATTTAATATTTATGGCTTCTGGTTGATCAAAAGTAATATTATTAGATTTAATATATTCTGCTCAATAAAAATAATTATCCATAGATAAAATAACAGAATTATTTTTATAGAATTTTGCTATAATTTCAGCTACTTGTGATGTTTTTCCAGAAGCTGATCATCATGCGATAAAGACAAAGACAATTTCTTTTGATATTAATTTTTCTTTAATAATTCTTTTTGCTTTAAATAATCATTCATACAAAGGAAAAATTAACTTATCTTGTTTAATTTTCATATTATTTTTGTAAATGATTAATTCCCGCTCATGATATTTTTCTTCATCTTGGTGTTCTTTCTATAAATCATATTTGTAATAAATATGGTTCAACTACATCTTCCAATGTTGCTTCTTCTTCTCAAATTGCCGAAGCTAATGTATTTAATCAAACTGGTCATCAATTAAAATTTTCAAACATTGTAGACAAATATTTCCTGTCTAAATAATCAAGTCATAAATCATCTATTCATATATCTTTAAATATAGATTCAAGAATTCCTAAATCTGATACATTTTTTCAAATAGTATGATAATCTCTAATTATTTTTAATAATCTATTAGCTATTCTAGGAGTTCATCTAGATTTTTTTGCTATTGTTTCTAAAATTATTTCATCAAAAAATAAATCCAGTTTTGAAGCATTTTTATGAATAATAAGACTTATATCATCCAAATTATAAAAATCTAGCTTTAATACATTTCAAAATCTATCTCTAAGTGGTGAAGATAAGGCACTTAATCTCGTAGTTGCTCAGACTAAGGTAAAATCTTTCAAGGGTAATTTGACACTTTGTGCTCATGTCCCTGATCAAACCATTATGTCTATCTCAAAATCCTCCATAGCAGTGTAAAGTATTTCTTCTACTTGAGGTCTAAGTCTATGTATTTCGTCTATAAATAGAATATCTCCAGACTCCAAATTAGACAAAATACTGACTAAATCTGACTGTTTTTCTATAGCTGGTCAACTCGTAGATTTCAAATTTGTCTCCATTTCTGTAGAAATGATGTTAGACAAAGTAGTTTTTCATAATCCAGGAGGACCATAAAAAAGAATATGTTCCATTGATTTTCATCTAATTTTAGACGAAGCAATAGATACAGATAAGTGTTTTTTAATACTTTCCTGTCCAACATAATCTTCCAATCTCAAAGGTCTCAAAATATTAGAAAATCTTCATTTATCTTTTTCCTTTTCTACTGGTGATGTTATTCTATCTTTTTTTTCTGTTTTTGATGATTCTATTACCATAATTAAATTATCTAGTTTATAAATATTTATTCAAAATTTCTTTCTTTTTTTCTGGGATTTGTTTTAAGTCATTTTCCAAAATTGCTATTTCTCCTTCTAGCTTTTCTATTTGTGAAATGATTTGTTTTTGAGTTTCTAGAGGAGGTACGATTATCTCAAATTCTTTTATCTTATCTTGAGATAAATTTGGTCTAGCTACTCCAGTTCTTATATCTAATAGATTATTTAATTGTCATTTTAAATAATGATATAAAAATTTAGAATTAATATTTTCATTTGGTAAGATTCAACATATAGCTTGATTAGTAGAAGCTTCTATTCAAAGTATACCTACTTGCCCAGCCGTGGCTCAGTACATTGCTAATAAAACTGTATTAACAGGAAAAATTCTTGCAGAAGAATTTTTAAGTCAAAATTCATTAATAAAATTAGTAGTTTCATTTATTAAACCATTCTTAACTTCTCAGCTATTTATCCAAGGAATATTTCAATTTTCATAATATTTATAATTTGATGATAAAGGAGTTCCTCAAGATCAAGTTTCACATATATTTCAAATTTTAAATTTTTCTCACTTAACTTTTTTCATAATTTGATCAATATTACTATTCAATTTTTCTAATTCTCAGTGAGTTCTTTTCTCACTACTCTCAATAACTTCGATTTCTGAAACTATTTTTTGTTGAATTTCTAAAGGTGCCAGAGGAATTTTAACTTCATTTTTTAAAAAAGTACTATTCAAACTTGTTCAAAATGCATTAAATCATCATTTTTCTAAATCAATATACTTTGAATTAAATAAATCAAATAAATATTTATTTAATACTATTTTTTCATTTTCTAAACACAGTCCTGCAATAGCTTCATTAGTATATAAATCAACTCATGCTATAGAAGTTTTTCAAATACTTAATTTAAAACTTAAAAGAGTTGTTCACTTTTTTATTAATTTAACATTTGATTTTTTAACTCATAAATCATTAATTTTTTCTTTTGTATCAAAAATTATACTTCATTTCATTTCTGAAATAGAAACCCAATTATTATTTCAATTTTCCCAATATTCATAATTTCATCTATCAGGAGTTCCTCAAATTTTTACTTCACAAATCTCTCATAACTTAACCATAGGATATTTACCTATTTCAATTTTTTTTTTAACATTTGTTGAAATATTTTTTTCAAATTCTACTCTATTAAAAGTAAGCAAATCAACTAATTTTATTCTTGTAATATGCTTTCTAAGTTCTTCATGTATTTCTCTATCAAATTTACCATTAAATCAATCTGAAATATAAGTATTAATTTTTGTTTCATTTTCAAAATTATTTGGATCAAACAATTTTGTACATTCATCAATAGTTTTTCATCATCTAATAGAATGAATTCATTCACTTCATTTTGAATTACTAAATTTATAACCTAAAAATTCTTTTTCTGCTTGTTTTTCTCATGATTTAACCAAAACTACATTTTGATTGTAAGTTAAAACAAAATATAAAATCTTTTCTTTCTCTATTTCTATTATTTTTTTAAATAAATCACCGTTTTTTTGTAGTTTCAATTTACTTGAATAGTCTTTGAATAATTCAGTATTTTTTATATTTTGGTTTGGTGAATTTTGACACAAACTTTTATAATCGTCAAAAGACACTCCCCAAACATAATCAATATATTTAGAAATTACGTTTTCTATGTTATTTAATGAAATGTCTACTAAATAAGTAAAAAAACTATTAATAGATGCTTCTAAATTTTTAGCAAAATATTTATTTCTTTTTCTCATGAATAAGGTAACTGTATTAGTACCAGTAGCCATAAAAGTACCTGATCAAAAAGAAACAATAGAAATAATATCAAAGTTTTTCAAAATTATTTCACGTGCTTTTGTATATATTCATGTATTACTTAAAATACTACTTGGTAATATTATAGAAGCAATTCCTCATTCTTTTAAAAGTTGTTTTGTTCTCTCTATAAAAAGACATTCTATTTCACTACTTTTATCTGACAATCAGTTAAATAAATCAAAATCATTTTTAGCTTTTTCAGTATCTAAATTTCATTTAAATGCAGATACAGAATATGGAGGATTAGATAAAACTAGGTCAAATTTAGCATTTTCTTGTTTATCTTCCCTATTGAAATGAGTTAATTTTAATCTATAATGTTTTGAAAATTCAAAACTATCTAGTCCGTCTCAGTGTATAACTGTTGCTATTCAATCACCATGAAGATAACAACCAACTTTTGCAGTTTTTACAAGTCTATAATCTTTTTCTATTCAATACATATATTCTAAAGCCCAATCAAAAGTTGCACCTTTCCATTTTTTTATTTCTTTTGAGACATTTGGTTTTAAAGAATTTACATCTATATTATTAACTATCTTTTGTATTTCTTCCATTGATTCAGTTAAGAAATGCCCACTTCAAGCAGCATAATCAATAGTTGTAGGTAATAAATCTGTTGCATCTCAATCTTTCAATTTACTTTCTATGATTTTATTTAATGGTATAGATTTACAAATAAATCTAGCAATTGGAACTGGTGTAAAAAATTGACCTGATTCTTGTTTCAATCAAGTAGTAAGTAATAATTCAAAAAAATCTCATAAAAAAGGTTGTTTTTCAGCATATCTTATCTGGTATACCTGTAGTAATTCGACAACTTCTTTTAGTACTTTTGCATTATCTAAAAAAGTTTCTTCATCAAAAACTTCTTTTATAGCAAATTCATTATTTTTTTGTAATCTCAATTTTGTTATTTTTTCTAGAATTTTATTTCTTACATTAATATCTATTTCTCAAAATTCATTATTAAAATCATCATCATTAAAATCTGTAATTTCTTTTTTCAGAAATTCAAACATTCCTCTTTTATATAAATCAGTCAATCTAGTTTGAAAAGTTATATCATTATCTATTCATTCTTTAAATTGAAAATCTAATTCATCATCTTCTCATTTAGTTCATTCATCATGTATTTTACACAAAAAAAGTGTAAACATTTTATTGAATGCATTTGGTTTATCAGAAACAGTATTATGCCTTAATATCTCTAAAAATCTATTAAATATTATTGAACTATCTACTTGTTTAATTTTTACTAAATCTTTTTTTGTTAATGCTTTTGATTCAAAATTATAAGAATTAACCCAATTTTCAAAAATACCATTTTGTTTTGTAAACTTATTCCAACGAGCATAAAAATCCACTACATTTGAAGTATCTCTATAACTTTCTTCTATTTTAATTATTTCATTTTTATATTCAATTGTATTTCAGTCAAAATTTGAAGCATATAAAACTAAAAACTCTGCACTTCTATCTTGTTGAAAATACGTAAAAAGCTGTCAACCATTTTTTTGCATATTTTTAAACTCTTTATCAAACTCAGATCACCAAGTTTTACATTCTATCATTAAATACGCCCTATCATCTTTCATAACCAATATATCCAATCTTCAACTAGTAGCATGTCATGTAGGATAAACTTTTTCTAAAATTATATCTTCTGATTTATATCATTTTTCAAGTAATCTGTTTACACATTCAAAAACAACCCAATCTTCTAACTTAGAAATATTTTGAATTTCTTTATCATAAATCTTAATTTTTCAACCAAAATGAAAAGTAGATTTATCAAAATCAACTTCCATAATTGTATTGTCATGATATTTTTTAAAATAAACTTGATTTGAATTATCTTTTAAAGTAAATCAAAGCCTCAAAACCAATTCTTTTCTCATAATTTTATTTTTAATAATTATTTCCCACATTTTACACAATAATACACAAATTCAAAATTAAAAGTATTAGTAATAAATTATATACATAATATATACTATTATATTTTTATCAACTTTAAAATATATTTTCACTTGACTTATAATAATTTTAAATTCCTAATAAATTTATACTAATAATTGTAGCCTCTTTCCCCTGACAAGGGGAGAGAATTAGGCCTTTAGGTCATCCTGTGGACAAGTGAGAGGTAAAAAATATAATTAGTGAAAATAAATTTATATATAAAATTATTTGACAAAAACCCATTAGCACATATATTATACAAGTGCTAATATTATTTTTTAACTAAATTAATATGAATATTGAAAAATTTACAATAAATGCTAGTAAGAGGATTGAGGAGGCTCAAAATCTGGCAAATAAACTAAAAAATAACTCTATACTTCCTTTGCATCTATTATATTCCATTATTACTAGTACTGATTCTTTTGCTAAGGAAATATTAATTGATATGTGAGTTGATTTACAAATTCTTACAAATATTGTAAAAAAACAATTAGAAAAAATCCCTACTATTTCGTGAAATTATCAGTTAACTCTATCTCAAGAACTAAACAATATATTTATAGAAGCAGAAAAAATTGCTGATAAACATTGAGATCAATATATTACTGAAAAACATATTTTAGCCTCTTTAATTGAATTCTGAGATAATACAACAAAAGATATTTTAAAAACTTTTTGAGTAGGAGAAATAACAGACAGTATAAAAAATGATGAAAAGGTTACTGAAAATGATCCAGAATCAAAAATGAATTCATTAAAAAAATATTGAATTGATTTAATAGAGCTAGCAAAAAAAGGTAAAATTGATCCAGTAATAGGTAGAGAGGAAGAAATCAGAAGGACTTTGCAAATATTATCAAGGAGGACAAAAAATAACCCTGTTTTAGTTTGAGAACCATGAGTTGGTAAAACTGCTATTGTTGAATGAATTGCTTTAAAAATCGTTAATAAAGAAGTTCCCGATAATTTGATAAATAAAAGAGTTATTACTCTGGATATGTGAGCTTTATTAGCTGGAGCTAAGTATAGATGAGAATTTGAAGAAAGACTTAAAGCCGTTATAAATGAAGTAGAAAAATCTGATTGACAAATAATATTATTTATAGATGAAATACATACAATAGTTTGAGCGTGAGCAGCAGAATGACAATGAGATGCATGAAATTTATTAAAACCTAGTCTAGCTAGATGAGCATTAAAACTTATTTGAGCAACTACACTAAATGAATATAGAAAATATATAGAAAAAGATTCTGCATTAGAAAGAAGATTTGCAAAAGTAATGGTAGATGAACCTAGTCAAGAAGAAACTTTGGCTATTTTGAGATGAATAAAAGATAAATATGAAACTCATCATGGTTTGAAAATAACAGATAAAGCTATTGAAGCAGCTGTTGTATTATCTTCAAAATTTATTCCAGATAGACAATTACCGGATAAAGCAATTGATTTAGTGGATGAAGCACTTTCATCTGTTAAAATGACATCTATTTCAAAACCTATGGAGGTAGAAATATTGGAGAAAGAATTAAGAACTCTAGAAATAGAATTAGAAGCAAAAAAAGCGGAGAATCCCCCTGTCACAAGTGACATCCCCCTTAATAAGGGGGGCATAGAAAGAATAGAAAAAATAGAAAAAGAAATAGCTAGTAAAAAAGAACAACTTTGAAGTATTAATTCAGCATGGAAAAAAGAAAAAGATTTAATAGTAGAGTCAAAAAAAATTAGAGAAGAAATTGAAAATCTAAAAAGACAGGCTGATAGTTTTGAAAGAGAATGAAATTATTGAGAAGTTGCTAGAATAAGGTATTGAGAAATCCTTGCAAGAGAGAAGAAAATTGAAGAAGTTGCTAAAAATTTGGAAATTCTACACAGTAATTGAAAGAGTTTTTTGAAAGATAAGGTGTCAGAGGAAGATATAGCAGAAATAATATCTAAATGGACTGGAATACCAGTAACAAAATTATTAGAAACAGAAAAAGAAAAATTATTAAAATTGGAAGATTATTTAACAAAAAGAGTAGTTTGACAAGAAACAGCTATTAAAAGTGTTTCAAATGCTATAAGAAGAGCTAGATCAGGATTAAATGAAGAAGGAAAACCTTTATGAAGCTTCTTGTTTCTTTGACCAACATGAGTAGGTAAAACTGAGACAGCAAAGGCGTTGGCTGAAGTAATGTTTAATGATAAAAATGCATTTATCAGAATAGATATGAGTGAATATATGGAAAAACATTCAGTTTCTAGATTAATATGATCCCCTCCTTGATATATATGACACGAAGAATGAGGACAGTTAACAGAGGCGGTTAGAAGAAAACCTTATAGTGTAATATTATTTGATGAAGTAGAAAAAGCACATCCAGATGTATATAATACATTATTACAAGTACTTGATGATGGTAGATTAACAGATAGTAAATGAAGAACTGTAGATTTCAAAAACACAATAATTATAATGACTTCTAATATTAAAGAAGAAAATCTTAGATCATATTTTAGACCAGAATTCTTAAACAGAATAGATGATATAATTAAATTCAATTCTCTTGATGAAAATGTAATTATTTGAATAATTGAGATATTACTTGAGAATGTTCAAAAAATATTAATTAATAAATGAATAAAAGCTACTTTTAGTGAAAATTTGATAAAATACATTGCAAAAACATGATACGACCAAGAATTCTGAGCAAGGCCTTTGAAAAGAGCAATAACTAATATAATTATGAATAATTTATCAGTTAAATTATTAAACTCTGAAATAAATACTTGAGATGAAATTTTGCTTGATATTAGTGAAAATTGAGAATTAATTGTGAGAAAATAAGAAGAATTATTCTACAACATTTGATAATATTTCATCTATTATTTTAAATCCCTCCCCCTGCGGGATGGATTTAAACCAAAGTACACAATAAATTCTCGTTGAAAATAAAAAGAATTATTCTACTTTATTTGATAATAAAAATTTTATTATTATAATTTTCTTAATAGAGTAATTAAATAATTTATAATTATAAAAAATGTTTAAAATAGAAACTTGAGTAAATAACCCTATTCTAAGAAAAGTTGCAAATAAAATAACAGACAACAATTTTTATGATGCTGTTAAATTATGAAAAAAAATGATAAAGTATATTAAAGATCCAGAAAATTGATGAGTTTGATTAGCAGCCCCTCAAATATGAGTATCTTGGAAATTGGTAGTTATTAGTATGCTTAAGGATCGGGAAGATGAAAATTTTAAAACTATTATGTTAATTAATCCTGAAATATTGGAACATTGAGATGATACAGAATTAGAAGTAGAATGATGTTTATCAGTACCCTGAATTAAATGAAAAGTAGAAAGATATAATAATATAAAACTTACATATTTAGATGAGAAAAAAAATCAAATAACACTTAATCTGGAAGGACTTCAAGCTAGAATAGTACAACATGAACTAGATCATATTAATTGAAAATTATTTGTTGATTATTTAAAAAACAAAGAACCTTTTATGTAAAAGGTTCTTTGTTTTTTATTTAAATTTTCCATAATCAAACATTTTCATCTCAGCATCAACTTTTCTAACTACATCAAGTATAACAGAAACGATAATTATTAATCAAGCAGCTGATATGATAAAATCAACTGATTGTCACATAATTTTTGAAATTATATAAGGCAAAACAGCAATTAGTGCTAAAAATCAACCTCAAAATAAATTTAAATGCTCAGATACTTTTGCTAAATATTCTGAAGTTTCAACACCTGGTCTAATACCTGGTATATATCATCATCTTTTTTGGATGCTTTCAGCAACATTTTCTGTGTTAAATGTAATTGATACATAAAAAAATGAAAAACCAAGTACAAGTAAGAAATAAATTAATATAAATATCCAAGAAGGATTTGACATATTAAAATATTCTAATAAAAATGTACCTATCTTCGTTGCCATTTCACTAGATCATGGTCATGATAATATTTGTCATATAATTGCTGGAAAAGTAACTAGAGATACTGCAAATATTATAGGTATCATTCATGCTTGATTTATTCTTATAGGAAAATATGATTTTTCCTCTCTTCCTGTTCTTGTATAAATTATAGGAATTCTTCTATTACCTTCAGTAAATTTGATTATTATATATATTATTATCAAACTTGCTACTAATAAACCTATAAACAAAGGGTAGTCTCATGCAGATATATATCACATTATATGTCATGGTACACTTGATAATACTCAAGCAGTAATAATTATACTTATACCATTTCATATACCTTTTTCAGTCATTACTTCTCATAACCACATCAAAAATACAGTTCATGCTGTTATAACAGTCATAGCTGTTAACACTGTTTTTGTATCAGTAATATCAATAATTGTACCGGAAGCCAGGGTATTTAACAATACTATCATTCAATAAGACTGAACAAAGGCCAATGGTAAAGTAAGCCATCTGTTATATCTAGTAAGTTTTTTTTGTCATTGTTCTCATTCTTTTTGTAAATCACCTATCTTAGGAACTATTACTCATAATAATTGAATGATAATCAAAGCATTAATATATGGAGAAAGTCCCATTAGAATAATTGAAAATTGATCTAATCAACCTCACATAAGTGCACTAAAAAAAGATAAACCTTTGTTTGCTTCTAAAATTGCATCTAGTTTTGAAGTATCTACTCAATATACAGGAATAACAGATAAAAACTTATAAACTAAAACCAAAAGCAATGTTGCTATGATTTTCTTTTTAATAGCTTTATTTTCGAATACAGACTTTATACTACTTAGTATCATAAATATTTATTTATAAATTAATATCACCTAAATTCATCTTGTTTGGTGATTTATACTATTATACTAAAAAAAAAGAAAAACCCAAACTTTAAAAAAAGCAGGGTTTCTTTACATTATTTTGTTTCAAGTTTTCCTCAAGCTTTTTCTACAGCTTCTCTAGCTGAAATAGAAGCTTTATCTACGATAACATCTACTTTACTAGAAAGTTCTCAAGTTCATAATAATTTAATTGGAAGAGACTTTCTTCTAATTAGATTGTTTTCAACTAAAACATCTTTATTAATAATACTAATACCTCTTCAAGCTAATAATGCTATATCTGAAATATTAATAATACTAAACTCTGTTTTAAATTTTGCATTAGAAAAACCTTTTAATTTAGGCATTCTTCTAAATAAAGAAGTTTGTCCTCACTCAAACCATGCAGGCATTCAACCTCCTGATCTTGAATTTTGACCATTACAACCTCTACCACAATAAGTTCATTTTCATGAACCATTACCTCTACCTACTCTTTTAGATGTATCTCTAGATCCTTTAGACGGTTTTATATTTGTTAAAGATAACATAAATATTTAAGGTTACATATATAGATAAAATGTCAATCTGAATTAAATTCAAAATCCCTAAAGATACTGAATTTAATTCAGATCAACATACAATTTATTATTTAAACGAAGATAAAGCTTTTATAGTAGCTCTAGCATTGTTTATCATATTTGAAGAACCATATCTTTTTGCAAGAATATCTTGGTATCATGCAACTGTTAAAACTTTTCTTGCAGCTCAACCAGCAATTATTCAAGTACCCACTGATGCAGGATGAACCATTACTTTTGCAGCTTTATATTTAGCTTCAACATTATATGGAACCGTTCAATTTTCAATTCTAACATCTGTTAGATTTTTCTTTGCATCAGAAATAGCCTTTGAAATAGCATCAACTACTTCCCATGATTTTCAAGTTCAAAGAGCAACTTTTCATTTACCATCTCAGATAACCATTACAGCTCTGAATCTAAGTTGTCTACCTCAAGAAGTAACTCTAGTTACTCTATCAATAGCAAGAAGTTCTTCTTTAAATTCTTTCTTTGGTTTTGAAAATTTTCATTTTCTATTGTCATTTCCAGAAAAAGCCATACTTATTAGTGATTAATTAATTAAAATTTTAGTCATCCGGCTCTTAAAGCTTCTGCTAAAGCTTTAACCCTTCCGTGATAAGCAAATCAACCTCTATCAAAAACAATTTCAGTGATTTTTAAATCAAGAATTTTTGTAGCCATCTCACTTCCAACTTTTGTAGCCATTTCAGTTTTTGTACCAGATTTATCTAGTTTTAAATCTGAAAAAGATGTAAGAGTTTTTCAAGCAGTATCATCTATAAGTTGAGCATATATATTAGAATTACTTCTAAAAACTGCTAAACGAGGCTTAGATTCTGTTCAACTTATTTTTGCTCTAATTCTATTTTTTCTTCTTAATCTTTTTAATGTTTTTTGTAACATTTTTAAAATTATTATAAGTTAAATTTTTATTTTTTTGAACCAGTTTTACCAGCTTTTCTAAAAATATGTTCACCTACATATTTGATTCATTTTCATTTATAAGGTTCTGGTTTCTTCTTAGATTTTATTTTAGATGCAAACTCTCAAACTAGTTGTTTATCAGATCAAGAGATATGAATAATATTTTTTGCTTTTTCATCAGCTGAAACTGTTATTCAAACTGGAGTTATCATTTCAACTTTATGTGAAAGACCAATACTTAATATAAGTTTATTTGAAGATACTTCAAATTTATAACCAACTCAATTGATTTCTAAACTTTTTTTGTAACCTTGTGAAACTCAAATTATTAAGTTATTTATAATTGATCTACTTGTTCACCATAAAGCATTAGCTGATTCATCTAAAGGTTTAACTATCAAAGTATTTTCTTCTTTAATAACCTCAATCTTAGCTGAATAAACAAAAGATAATTCTCATAATGGTCATTTAACCTTTACTGTATTATTTTCCAATGTTACTTCAACTTTTTCTGGTACTACTATAGGTAACTTACCAATTCTTGACATATTTTATGTAATTATAAATATAAATCGGAACAATGATTATAATAATCATTTCTCGTTTATAACATGGTGTGATTAGTAAACTTCACAAAGTAGCTCACCACCAACATTTAAACTTCTAGCTTCATACCCTGTAACTACTCATTTTGGAGTTGAAACAATATAAATACCTTGTCCATTTCTAGATTTTCTTATATCTTTTGATCAGATATATATTCTTTGACCTGGTTTACTTATTCTTGTAAATGTTGGAACATATTTAGTTGCCCTAACATCATTCAAAGTAAGTATGATTGACTTTTTATTGTTTCATTCATCTATAGTTGAGAATTCTACAATATATTTATTTTTTTTAAGAATAGATGCAATATCTAGTTTCAATTTAGAATAAGGAGCTTTCACATCTATTATTCTAGCCATATATGCATTTCTGATTCTTGTTAATAAATCTCCGATTGGATCTATTATCATAACAATAAAATTAATAAACTAAATTTATTTTTCAACTATTTTTCTACCAACTTGATTTTCTAACACCTGGTAATTCTCAAGCATTAGCTTTTTCTCTAAAACAAATTCTACAAATATCGAATTTCCCTAGATATCATCTAGTTCTTCCACAAATACTACAACAATTAAATACTTTTGTAGATTCTTTAGGTTTTCTTCAATCTGCTATAGCTTGTAAAAATGTCTTTTTCAATCTATTTGCTTTAGCAATTTTTGACTTTCTAGCCATCTTAATTTTTCTTATAAAGTAAATCCAGCTATATCCTGGACCACGAATTTAGTGTGGTTTTATTTAGAAAAAGGAAATCACATTTGTGTTAATAATTCCTTTCAAGCCTCTTTGTTTTTAGCAGTTGTTTTAACTGTAATTTGTAATCAATGATTTTTGATTACATCATTGTGTGGAACTTCTAGAAATATAGAATGTTCTTTCACTCAAAAATTATAATTTCATTGGTTATCAAAACCTTTTTTACTAATTCATCTAAAATCTCTTACTCTAGGTAAAACGACATGAATTAATTTTTCAAGAAAATTGTACATAGCTTCTCATCTCAAAGTAACAGTTAATCAGACAGGCATTCAGGCTCTTAATTTAAAGTTTGATATTGCTTTTTTAGCATATCTTACAGTACAAGCTTGACCAGCTATTAATGATAAATGTCCTTGTAATGAAGAAAAATCTTTGTTTCATTGTTTTATATATGTTCAAATTCACATATTAAGAACGACTTTTTCCAATTTTGGAACTTCCATTATTGAAATCGAAAATTTTTCTTTTAAAGCAGGAACTATTTCTTTTAAATATTTTTCCTTAAGCATTTTGTTTAAGTTTTACAAAAATAAACTTTTATTATATATAAATAATATTTGTAAATTATTTAATAATAAATTTTTTAGGCTCTCAACCATTATCTTTAACGGCTCTTTTTGAAAATCTAAATTTTTTTGTTTTTCCTTTTTCCTCAATTGTAACATAACCAACCCTAGTAGGCTTACTAGTAAATGGACAAACTAACATTACACTTGATGCATCTATTGGTTTTTCCATTTTTATAATTTGCCCAGGGGTAGTTCATTGTTTTTTTACATGTCTTGTGGCAATATTTATTCATTTTACAATGATTTTATTGTCATCAGCAAATACTTTTAGTACTTCAGCCTGTTGACCTCTGTCTTTCTCTTTACCTGACATTATTATAACTTTATCTCAAGTTCTAATTTTCATAATTCTTTATTTAATAATAATTATAAAACTTCTGGAGCTAAACTCACTATTTTTTGGAACCCCTTATTTCTTAATTCTCTAGCTACAGGTCCAAATATACGAGTTCATCTAGGATTATTATTGTCATCAATTATCACACAAGCATTATCATCAAATCTTAAATAAGATCCATCTTTTCTTCTCACTTCTTTAGAAGTTCTAACCACTACAGCCTTTACTACTTTTTTCTTTTTCACCGTTCCGTCTGGAGCAGCTTTTTTAACAGTACAAACTATAATATCTCAGATGGAAGCATATCTTCTGTGTGAACCTCCAAGTACTTTTATACATAATACTTCTTTAGCTCAAGAATTATCAGTAACTACTAGTCTTGACTCTGTTTGTATCATAAAATACGATTCTTAAAAGTTAAAATTAACTATTTCTTTAAAACTAATTCCCATCTTTTTAACTTAGAAGTTGGTCTAGTTTCTTTTATTGTAACCTGTTCTCATTCTGTACAAGTATTATTTTCATCATGTGCATAAAACTTATTAGTTATTCTAAATCTTTTTTTATATTTAGCGTCACTTTTGTAAGAATACACAGATACAACAATTGTCTTGTCCATTTTAGTGCTAGTAACAACACCCTTTTTTGTTCTCATAAACTTTGTTTAATTAAAAATAATTAACCTATATTAAATCATTTAGAATTTGCTACAGTTTTTAATTGAGCAGCATATCTTCTAAGAGTTTTAATTAAATGAGTTTGTTTTAATTCACCCAATTCTTTTTTCATTCTTAAAACATATAAGTTTTTAGATGATTTAGTTAATTCGGCTTTTAAATCTTTTTCATTTAATTCTCTAAGTTTTCCTATTTCTTGGAGTTTTAAATCTTTTATTTCTTTCATTTTGAAATGATTAATCAACTATTATTTTAGTTTTAACTGGTAATTTGTAGGCAGCTAATCTAAAAGCTTCCCTAGCAATTTCTGGCTCTACTCATGTTATTTCGAATAACACTCTACCAGGTTTTACAGGGGCTCTATACATTTCTACAGATCATTTACCTCAACCCATTGGAACTTCTAATGGTTTTGTAGTAAAAGCTTTATCAGGGAAAATTCTTATCCAAATTTTACCTCACCTTTTAATATATCTAACCATAGCTCTTCTTGCAGACTCAATTTGTCTTGAAGTGATAAATCATCTAGTTGTACATTTGATTGCATATTCACCAAATGCTAATGTCGATCATTTAACAGCCTTTCCTTTCAATCTTCATCTGAAGGTCTTTCTATATTTAGTTTTCTTTGGTTGTAACATTTTTTTGCACAATTAGTATATAAAAAAAATTCAAATGTCAAATTTTTTATTTTTTATAAATGTCTCATTTATATATCCAAACTTTTAAACCTATTGTTCAATAAACAGTTTCTGCTCTAACAGTTACATAGTCTATATCTGATCTAATAGTTTGTGTTGGAATATTACCTTCTTTAAAGGTTTCCTTTCTAGCAATTTCTGCTCAATTTAGCCTTCAACCAATTTTAATCTTTATTCACTTAGCATCTTTTTCCATTGTTTTTGCAATAGCTTGTTTAATTGCTCTTTTGTAAGGCATTCTTTTTTCAATTTGATTTGCAATATTAAATCATACAATTTTTGCATTCAAATCTGGATTTTTTATTTCCCTTACCTCAATGTTAAATTTTTTTCAAAGTTTCAAAAATAACAAAGATTGTATTCTTTCTTTATTTTCTCAAGTTTTTCAAAGAATTAATGCCGATTTAGCAGTATAAATAACAACATCAAGTATATCTTGATTTCTAGAAATCAAAATATCTCATACTGGAATTCAAGTTAATTCTTTAGTTAAAATTTCTCTAGCCTTTACGTCTAAACTTAATGAGCTTTTATATGTCTTTTTGTCTTCATACCAGATTGATTTCCAATATTTTATATATGGAATTCTAAACGCTATAGGACTTACTTTATGTCACATAAATTAAAATGTGTTAATAAATTATTATTACTGTGTGTAAACAATATTTTCAAATAATTTTTTAAAAAAATATTTGAGTTATTACTTAACTTGTAGCTCTAATTTTACATTAGATGTTCTTTTTAAAATTGGATGCATTCTACCTCTTGATACAGAATTTCATCTCTTATAAACAATACCTTTGTTTACACTAAGAGTACTTATATATAATGTTGATAATTTTTGATTATCATTATTTTCAGCATTTGCAACAGCAGAAGCTAAAATTTTATATAATAAGTCAGCTCACTTTTTAGGAGCAAATTTCAAAAATTTTAATGCTTCGTCAGCATTTTGCCCTCTAATAACTTCAGCTACTACTCTTAATTTTTTTGGAGAAATTCTTATATTTTTCCCGATTGCTTTCATAGTACTTTATTTTTAATAGTTATAACCCTAATCTAGGGATTTATAAAATATTTCTATTTATTTCAAGCATGACCTCTGAATGTTCTAGTCATTGAAAATTCTCATAATTTATGTCATACCATGTCTTCAGTAACAAAAACTGGAGTGTGTACCTTCCCATTATGAACACCAAATGTGTGTCCAACAAACTCAGGAATAACTGTACAAGCTCTTGACCAAGTTTTAATTACACCTTTTTTTCATGAGTCATTCATTGCGATAACTTTTTTAAAAAGTCTTTCATCAATGTAAGGTCATTTCTTTAAACTTCTTGTCATAAGTTAGTTTTAAGTTTTAAGTTGTAAATTTAAGTTGTTAGATAAGTATAAGAATAAATATATTACTTATACTTATAACATAACTTATTACTTATTCATTAATTTACCTTTTCTAGTTTTTAGTATCCATTTAGAAGTAGTATTTTTTCTGCTTCTAGTTTTCAACCCTAATGCTGGTAATCACCATGGAGTTTTTGGTCATTTCATACCAATAGGAGAATGTCATTCTCAACCACCATGTGGATGATCAACAGGGTTCATAGATTTACCAAGAACTGTAGGTCTTTTTCACATCCATCTAGATCTTCAAGCCTTTCAAATAACTACCTGATTGTGTTCAGTATTTGATACCTGACCAAGTGTAGCATAACATTTTTTATGTACTAATCTTATTTCACTTGATGGCATTTTTACTTGTGTATATTCTCCTTCTTGTGAAAAAACTGTACCAAATGAACCTGCTGATCTAATAGAAGAAGCCCCTTGACCAACTATAAGTTCTAAGTTATACACTTGTAAACCAGTTGGTATATTTCCTATCTCCATTCTATTTCAAGCTTGTAATGTAGCTTTTTCATCTGTAATAACCAAATCCCCTACTTTCATATCTTTATGTGCAACAACATATCTTCTTTCTCCATCTTTATAACAGATAAGAGATATAAATGCAGATCTATAAGGATCGTATTCAATAGTTTCTACCCTAGCAGATATTCCTTTTTTATCAACTTGAAAGAAATCAACTAGTCTATATCTTTGAGCATGACCACCTCATTGGTGTCTTACCGTAATTCTTCAAGTATTATTTCTACCTGAATGTTTTTGTAATTTTACTGTAAGTGGTTTGTACGGCGTTGAAGTTGTTATTTCTTCAAACGTACTAACTGTCATTCATCTTCTACCTGGAGTGGTAGGCTTAAATTTTTTAATTCCCACTGTTAAAATTTTTAAAAACTAAATTATTTTATAATAGAAAAGTCTATTTTTGCTTTTGAATCTTTTAAAGTAACATAAGCTTTTTTAGTAGATCTTTTTCTCAATTGCATTCATCTTTTCTTACCATACTTAAATTTTTCTCTAGTATGTAAAACATTAACAGAAGCAACTTCTACCTTATATAATTCACTAATCGATTTTTTAATATCAATTTTTGTAGCACTAGAATCAACTTCAAATACATAAGTATTATTAGTCATCTCTAAAACAGAAGTTTTTTCAGTAGTAATTGGTTTTTTTAAAATTCTAAAAATTCTCATTTTATATATATTTTAGAGTAAATTATTTAGTTAGATTATCTAATTTTACCAAAGAGTCTTTTAATATAACTAATGTTTTATATTTAAGTAAATCTTTAATATTTAAATAGTCTACAAGTATACTTTTAACATACGGTAAATTAGCAGTAGATTTTTCAATGATTTCATTTTTTGCTGGTATAGCAAGTAATGCTTTTTCATTATATGGTAATAAACTAAACACTTCAACCATATTTTTTGTTTTTACCTCAGTAAAATTTATATTATCTACAACTATTAAATCATTGTTAGCTAGTTTAGAAGATAAAACACTAAATAATGCTTTTCTTCTCTCTTTCTTATTCATAGACAATGTAAAGTTAGCATTGTTTCTAGGACCAAATGCAACTCAACCCTTTTTTCTAAGAGGAGATCTATTTGAACCCATTCTAGCCCTACCTGTACCTTTTTGTCTATAAATCTTTCTTGTTGAACCTCTTCTTTCTCATCTAGTTTTAGTATGAGCAACAACCATTCTATTATTAGCTAGTTGATATACTAAAGCTCTATGAATAAGTCCTTCATTAAGTTCTAATCAAAATACTAAATCATTAAGTTCAATTTCTCAAACTGATTTACCTTCTTGATTAAATAAATTAGTCTTCATCAGAGTTATAATTAATAACTAAAAAATAATATTTATGAATGAATTTCTTCATCCAGGAACCCCTCATCTAACACCTATAACACTGATTTCTTTATTAATCAATTCAATTGGAACCTTCTTAATAGTAAACTTCGTATTACCATGGTGACCATGCATCTTTTTACCTTTATGAACTCTAGTAGGTTTTCTGTTACCAATAGAACCAAGTGCTCTATGGAATTTTGAACCAACCCTACCAGGTCAACCGTGAAAATTATGTTTTTTCATAGCTCAAGTAAATCATTTTCATTTAGAAAATCATTCAATTGAAACCTTAACATTCTCTTCTATTGCATCTAATGTAAGAGTATCTCCAACTTTATATTTTTCAGATTCTTCTTCTGAAACTGGAAATTCTACAATTTTTGAAAAACTACTTTTATTCAAAGTCTTCTTTCATTCAACTAATTGAACATCTTCAACCTTTTCATCTAAAACTCAAATGATTATAGCTTTATAACCATCTTTTTCAAGAGTTTTAAATCACACTACTTTTAAAGTAGGAACTTTTAATAAAGTAATAGGGATAAATTTATCATCCTTGATCACTCTAGTCATTTCCAACTTTGTAGCTATAATTCAAGCCATATAAAAATATGTTTACAAAATTAAAGTTAGAGGTTAAACTTCCTTTTAATAAAAAATGGAGTCTAACTTAACCTCTTCAAAAACTTTTCGTGATATTTTCTTAAAAAGCCCCGTGATTATATAAAAAAGTTATAAATTGTCAAATCGGATTTGATTTTTTAGAGGAAACATTTAAATGAGTAACAAAAAATGGGCATAATCTAAATTATGGTGGATTAGAATTTTAATCAACCCATTAGGAGTTATTTGAATATTAGTAGTTTATTAATTAATATTAATATCAATATCTAATATATACATCCATGTAATTATCCTTTGAAGCTCAAAAATCAGAAACATCTGAAGGAGTTGGTTTCCAACACCATTGATCATTATATATATCAAAATCTTTACAATTTCACCGTGCATAATTACTCTTAAAATGATTATCTCATCAATCACATAATCAAATATAACTATGATCTGTATCCAATTCAAATTTTCAAGAAGATGGTTTATTATATTGTACCCAATTTATTCAATCTGACATCTTCCATACCTTATCTCATCAAAGTCAATTATCATAATTTGATGGCATTAAAAATAAAATTCTCTTATTTGAATCGGATTTACTAACTACACATATCCAATTATTTTGATAATTAGGAGCCCATACTATAGGATTTATACATGAAGAAGATAGTATATTTGTAGTATTATTGCAAACATCAGTAGTTGGTCATCCTATTATTGATGATTGATATATACATTCACTTACACCATTCCATGAATAGTTTGTATTACACTCTATATTTATACTTTCGTTTACAATATTTACTGTTCAGTTTGTACATTTTGCTTCTGCAAAATAAATTCTTGTTCATTTTGTTATATTTTCATTTTTTGTTACATTTTCAAGTAAATTGTGTGTTAAAGAATTATGTGAATATCAATCTTTAGTTCAACTTGAACAATTACTATAAGTTATATTATTATCTATTTTAACTTCCAGTTTTTTTCCTCACAAATTATTTCTTACAATATTTGTACTCAGTATTTCTGTTATTTTTGTGTTATTTGTATCTGTTTGCAATATAGACTGAATAGGTCATTCATTTAGTAAAACAGTTCATGTATATGCTTTTTGTAAATTTTCTATCAACTGTTTTCTTGCTAATACTCAAGATGATGTTTGCTCTGATAATATACTTAAATCATCTCCACAATATGCTTCTATTTCTAAATAATTAACCAATATTAATGAATTTTCTCACTTTATATTATAAGCTCATGTATATTGAAATGGTAAGTTTTTATATCAATTATAAGCTAGTAAATCATTTATTAGTATTTTTTCAAGTGTAGTTCAGCTTGATGCTACTATACTAGGTAAGGCTAGTACACAATTTAATGTTCATGAACTCACTTTTACTACTTTTCAATTAAATGTTCATGTAACATTTGCATGAGCTGTTTTTTCTGTTGCTATAATACTATTCACTATTAACTTTTTATTATTCACGAATTCTGATCCTTCCATTGCTTGTGATAACTGAAATTCTGTTCTCGTATTTGTTGTACTATAAACATACCCTTTATCTGTTAATGGATCTGTTGGTGCCTTATCTAGCTTATCTACATTTACAAATACTGTTTTTCAAAAATATCATTGTGTCCAAACCAAAGCTCAACTATAAGTAATTTCTGTTCAGTCTGTTGGTAATGGATATTTTCCTGCATCTAAATTGAATAATTCCAGACTAGTTTTCATATTTGATATATCTGATATTCTCACACTATCTCTTGATTGTGCAGAATATCATTGAAGAGAAATAAATGCAATAGTTCATAATATTGCTAATATTGTAATAACAACTACTAGTTCTACTAATGTAAATGCTCTATTAATTGTGGCATTCGCCCCGATTCAAGGTAAAGTATTCAGATTAGATTTATACATTTGTATTTATTGATCAAAATAAAAATTTTACTATTTTAGTATACAAAAAAAGTTAAAATAAAAAACTTAGTTTTTTATTTTAACTTTACAATAATATTGTTTATTTTGTTATATATATTTTCTCTATTTCTCACATTATTCTAATTGTTTCGTTTAAAATTTTAATAATTTTTCAATAATGTATAATATCCTCATATTTTAATTCTCTACCTTTTCTATCTTTTAACCACTTTTGAGCTGGTTGATATCATCATATATAAAAATCCCATACATTTTCAGGTACTCAAGAAAAATACTGAGTATCGTTTATAAATACCTTTTTATCTGAATACTTAACTTTTTCTACCAAATTATTACCATCAATTTCATATTTAGTAATAAAATTTTTCGGTTCTAGGTTTTCATTTTCTAATAAATGATGGCTTCTTAATTCTCTACCCAAAGTAACCATTTTGAAAAATATTTCTTTATCAACATCAAAAGGGATTTTTGGAAAGTCTATTTTTAGGAATTCTTTATATTTGATTCTATAGGATTCAGAGTGTAATACTGCATATATATAATCAAATATATCTTCTGGATTAAAGTGTTGTATTTTTATATCTGAATAATCTCAGTTAAGCGAAAAAACAAAAGGAATTCATAATTTTTCTTCTATTTTAACAATAATTTCTCAATTTAAGTTTGGTGTTTTTTCTGGAATTTCTTCATTTAGTAGATTAGCTTCTTGATTGTTGTATAGGTAAAGAGGGAAAGAGTAAGTATGATTTGTCACTAAATCTCTATTTGAAATTATTTTTGATGCTAATACTTCATCTCATTTTCATTTTGATTGTCTTACACAATTAAATCATAGATTATATTTATTGTAGTAATTACTCATAAACTTAAACCTAGCTCTTTGTAAAATACTATTATCAAATATAGTATATCTTATATCAAAAGGTTTATAATAAAATTCAGTAATATCATGTTCTCAAAATTTTTCAACTAAATTATCTTTTTTATAAGATACTAATTCATTATCTTTTCATGTAGCAATTCACATTGAATTAATTTTAAATATTTCACTTACACTAAATCCTTCATTATATTTATTTTGTGTTCAAAAATCTTTTGGTACAAAAAAATAGTAAGGTTCTTTTATTTCAAGCTCTTTCCAGTTTACATCTTTAAATTCAGTATTATTTAGATTATCATATTTATCTTGTCTTTTTCAGAAAGAGTCAAAGTGATATAGTTGTGCTAGGTTTTTGTTTGGCATATATTAATCTAATGTATATAAAATAGGTAGTATGTCAAAACATTTTGTGCATAAAGTTTCAAATGAGGATACATAGTAACTAAATCGATAGAAGTTTTTCTGTCGATTTTTAGTTTTTGTAAAGGAGTACACTTT
>Ga0247840_10001023_pt1 | contig 55975 bp, 51 predicted proteins | sample LaCruzMarch2015__FD_192404 | JGI IMG/M metagenome (GOLD analysis project Ga0247840, IMG submission 192404) | Freshwater microbial communities from meromictic Lake La Cruz, Castile-La Mancha, Spain - LaCruzMarch2015_17m | ecosystem: Environmental > Aquatic > Freshwater > Lake | place: Spain... | reverse complement strand
GGTGATGATAAGAGTATCAAGTTAGCTATGAGTGAACTAGGAGTAGTCTTTCAACAATTTAATCTATTTCCTCATATGAGCGTCTTAGAGAATGTATGCTTACCACTCAAACTGAGAACCGAATTAAATCAAACTGATATTATTAAACAAGCCACTGAACTCTTAAATGAATTGGGTTTAGGTGAACGCCTAAATTCTTACCCACATCAAATATCGGGTGGTCAGCAACAACGTACGGCCATCGCACGAGCCATGGTTTTAAAACCAAAGATCTTAATCATTGATGAACCAACTTCTAGTTTAGATGCCGCAACCAGTCAAACAGTCATTCAACTGTTGAAACAACTACATCAGAATGGTTTAACCCTGATTGTGATTACGCATGACTTGGTGTTTGCTAAAGCCATCTGTCAAAGAGTGATTGAAATAGAAGCGGGTATCATAAAGGCAGATTGTCTAGCGGACCAATACTTTATCTAATAAAAACCCTGAGTTTACTCAGGGTTTGTTTTAGAGCTGACACATTATCTAACTAAAGTTTTGTATATAGCTCTCATAGATATTCTTAATATCTAATTCACAGTCTATGAAGGCTTTTACAATAATTGGATTAAAGAATTCACCATTATCATTGGCTATGATTTCTAAACTGTGCTTATGATCAAATGCTTTCTTATAGGAACGTTTACTTCTAAGGGCATCATATACATCACATATCGCAACGATTTGAGCGGATAGTGGAATCTGATCTCCCTTTAGCTTATTGGGATAACCAGTCCCATCCCATTTCTCATGGTGAGAGTAGGCAATCTCCATTCCCATTTTTATGAATTTATTTTCAGCATACTGAGCATTGACTTCTTGTAGGATGGCTCCTCCAATCAATGGATGTTTGCGCATTTCAATAATTTCTTCGTCATTTAATTTTCCAGGCTTTAATAAGATCTTATCTTTGATACCAACTTTTCCAATATCATGTAATGGACAGGCGATCTGTATATTCATAATGAAGTCTGAATTGATCGTATCAACATAGGCTTGTTTAATCGCAAGACGTTGGGTAATTAAGCGACAGGCTTCACGAATACGCTCTAAATGATTGGCTGTATTGGCATCTCTGGACTCGGTTAATTTAGATAAGGCAATGATTGTGGTTACTTGAGCCTCAGATATTTCTCTAACCTTCTTCGCTACCATCATCTCCAATTGTTCATTATATTCTTTAACAACTCTTTCCATTTCAACCCGTTCAGTGATATCGACCATAGTGGTCATAAAACACAGTTCGTTCCCTAAATAGATATTCTCAACACTGAATAAGCCGATATGAATGGAACCATCTTTAGCTCTAACATTAACTTCAATCTTGTCTAGTTTCTTTTTAGCCATCATGATATCGCGAATATTCTCCCGCTGTTTTTTATCAACAAATAGGTTTAAGTCAGCTGAACTCTTCCCAACGACTTCGCTACGCTTATAACCCAAGATATTGGTGAAAGCTTGGTTGATATCGATATAGGTTCCCCCATCCACTTTAGAGATGGCCATAATGGTGGCGCTATTATTAAAGGCTTTAGAAAACTTCTCTTCGGATGCCTTAAGTTCAGATATATCTTTACTAACTCCAAATAGTACATTTTTACCATTCCAAATACCAGGACATACTCTGGTTTCAACAGGTATTGATGTATCATTTTTAGAGATCAATGGGATGGGGCAGAACTCAATCTCACCACGTAACATTTGGGCAACGTTTAAGGCTGCTTCATCTCTTCGTTCTTCTGGATGAACCATTAAAACGGTTTGACCTAATAATTCTTGATTGGTGTAACCCAGTCTTTGGCGTACGGTATCATTGACTTCAATCATATTGCCTGTTGAATCTAGAATGAACAACATATCATCGATTGTGTTAAAGAAATTAGTAAAGTTATCAGCGGATTGTTTGAGTTCAACTCGCATCTCAAAGGCATCATCCTTATATGTCTCTACCACGTATAAATGACAGTAAGTTTGATTAGAGTTAGATTGGATGATCGTAAAGGATCGATTGTGTTTTGTATCAAAATACTCAAAAATAGGTTTAGGACTTAAGATTAAATTGGTATATAAGGCTTCCATCCATTTGGCTAATGAAGCCTTAGAATGTTTACTTAAATCTCTGAGACTTTGATTGATTAAAAGCGCTTGGTTAAAATGTGTGTATTCTAAAAAAGTTTCGTTACATTCAAGGATGATCGCATCCTCGACTTGATTTTCCTGACTAAAAATAAGTTTCAGGCCAAGCCATCCACTCAATGTGGTTTCAGTTTTGTTTAATACAACTTCTTTAAGCATACTTATTCTCCCGTAGCTGCTTTATATGCTAAGACTATAAACATTCTATATCTATTTATCATCATAGTCAATTAAACCAGATGCATTAGTTTAGAAGCATCATAAAACAAAGCTTATTTTCTAATATTACCTAGTTTAAGCTTGGCATTATAAGTGTTTAGGACTTTCTCTAAGCGATTTGCCCATCCTTGATAATCTGGAAGAATACTGTTGCTTAATCGATCAAAAGGATAGACTTCAACATCTCGCATATGTCCATTATAGTGGGTATAACACAAGTCGGCTTTTAAATCACTGAGTTTAATGATTACACCATTTTGATAGACACTCTTAGTGATTGTGACGGCAGCCATTAAACCGATCAGTTGTAGGGTTCCATATTGACCTGAGATAAAATTTCCCAGTGAATAAAGGACCAAGGTATCCCCAATCCATTCAATGGGTTCAATCACATGTGGATGATGACCAATGATGATATCTGCCCCAGCCTTAGCTAAAGCTTCCGCAATGCTTCTTTGAAAGGCATTCTCATTGGTTTGGTACTCTGTTCCAACATGCATGGATACAATCACCACATCGACTTTATCACGTACTTGCTGGATATCTTGAGTCATGGCATCAATATCAACTTGACCAATCATAAAGGCTTTATCCTTAGGAGGATTGATCCCATTGGTTCCATAAGTATAGGCTAGAAAAGCATAGCTAATATTATTCTTATTATAGATGGGAATATTAGACCGTTGTGCTAAAGTTGAATAGGTTCCAGATACCACCACATCTTTAGTAGCCCAATAGGCATTGGAACTTAGGATGGCCTTGGTTCCCTTATCCATCGCATGATTGTTGGCTAAGGCAATCAGATTAAAGCCCATATCAATCATGTCATTCCCAAAAGCTTTAGGTGTATTAAAAAGGGGATAGTTACTAAAGCCTAGACTATCTCCACCAATGATTGTTTCTTGATTATAAAAGGCTAAGTCATAGGGTTCTATGATGGGTTTAATTTGATCCATCATTTGACTAAATTCATAGGTACCATTATTATAAGCATCTTTATAGATATTACTATGTACCACCGCATCTCCAACCATAATCAAATCTAAGGAAGTGCTATATAAAAGTGCAGGTGTACTGGGACCTTTATCGATGGGCTTATCAATGGGCTCATTCGTCTTAATACAGCCACTTATTATTAAGCAAATAATCAAGCTTATTAGCTTTTTCATAAAGCAATTATAGCATAGAAAAAGAAGACCTAAGTCTTCTTAACCAAAGTCGTAGTGTTGACCTTTGACTTCATAGATGATGTGTTCACAGATATTCTTGGTATGATCGCCCGCTCTTTCAATGTTTCTAAGCATCCCAATTGTTGGGACTAAGTGGGTAATGATCTCACCTTTATTATGTAAAGTTTCAATGAAATGTAAGAGCTTCTTGAATTCACTATCGATGATGTCATCCTGAGAAGGTAAACTTAAAGCAGCTTTAATATCTTTCTCTTTAAAGGCCAACATGGCTTTATCGAAGAAACCAATGAACTGATTACCAATAGGATTTACATAAGGCGCTAAGCGTTCATCCATCTTTTCATTTTTGATGACATAGCGACCAATGGCTTTGGCGTAATCGCCAATTCGCTCTAAATCGGTCGACATTTTAATTCCAGCCAAAATCATTCTTAGATCAGAGGCAACTGGAGCTAAAAGAGCTAAGATTTCAATCGCTTTATCATTGATGGCTTCATTGTAGTTGTTGACATACTCATCAAGTTCAACGATGGCTAAGGCTCTTTCCTTACTACCACTGTTGAGGACTTCGATTGCCATCACATACATGGTTCTAACGGTATCTGACATTGCTAAAATGGATTCATAGTATTCACTGATTTCTTGTTCTAGTTTCATGTGGGTTCTCCTAACCGAATCTTCCGGTTATATAGTCTTCTGTTCGTTTGTCTTGTGGGACATGAAAGAGTTGTTTGGTTGGGTTGAATTCGATGACTTCACCAAGCAAGAAGAAGGCGGTATCATCACTGATGCGAGCGGCTTGTTGCATCGAGTGAGTTACGATAATAATAGTATACTCTTTCTTTAAATCATTTATCAATTCTTCTATTTTTGCTGTAGCGATGGGGTCAAGAGCTGAAGTGGGTTCATCCATCAAGATGACTTCTGGTTCCATGGCGATCGCTCTGGCAATACAGAGACGTTGTTGTTGACCTCCAGAGAGTTTATAGGCATTCTCTTTTAGACGATCTTGGACTTCATTCCATAAAGCAGCTTTCTTTAATGAAGTTTCTACAGCTTCATCAAGGGCTTTCTTATCTTTAATCCCTTGGCATCTTAACCCATAAGCCACATTCTCATAGATGCTCATTGGGAATGGGTTGGGCTTTTGAAAGACCATACCAACTTTGGTTCTAAGATCGACGACACTGATCTTATCATTTTGGATATCCTGTTCATCGATGATGATTTGTCCTTCAATCTTACATTCAGGGATTAAATCATTCATACGATTCAAACAGCGCAGTAGAGTACTCTTACCACAGCCTGATGGACCAATAAAAGCGGTCACTGAATGTTCCTTGATTGTAAGGTTGACGTCTTTTAGGGCTAATAGATTGCCATAATGAAGGGTTAGATGTTTAATTTCGAAGATGTTTTTCATAGTTTTTACCAAGTCTTGGCGAATCTGCGCGCCAGTAGTTTAATGCTGATATTGATGAATAAGACAATTCCTAAGATAATAATCGAGATGGCACTGGCTAAGGCAAAGTTGGGTTGTTCACCACTCATGATGGACCAAATCTGAACCGCTAAGGATGTCCCACCTCTAGTTACACTTGGACTATCATTGACGAAGGTTCCCATTGTATAGATCAAGGCAGCGGATTCTCCAATGACTCTACCAACACTCAGTAGGATTCCGGTTAGAATACCTGGAACAGCTGAAGGGAGAACGACTTTGAAGATGGTCTGAGAATAATTGGCTCCCAGTGATAGACTGGCTGAGCGGAAATGTTCAGGGACTACCTTCAGGGCCTCTTCAGTGGTACGTATGATGGTGGGAAGAAGAATGATGCTTAGAGTTAAGCCTCCCAATAAAACGCTTGGTCCACTGACTTTGAAGAGGGTTGTGATGGGATATAAGACCACCATACCCATTAAACCATAAATGATGGATGGTACGCCAGTTAAAAGTTCAATTGAAGAGCGGATAAAGGCACTGGTTTTATTCTTTGCTGCATATTCAGTCAGATAAATGGCACTGAAGATGCCTAGAGGCATGGCGATAGCCAAAGAAATCAAGATTAAGTAAAGCGTTGCGATGAGAGATCCTTTGATTCCTCCCCCTTCAGTTTGTGTATAAGTACTAAGTAGCTTGGTGGCTTGAGTATCTAAGATATTAACCAGTTCAGAGGCATTCTGTTTAAAGATGACACCAGCAGAACGATCGACACCTAAAGTATTGGTATAAACAATCTTTTCTATATTCATTCCAAGTTGAATGGGGATGACCTGACCTTGGTTAGGTCCAGCGCTTAAGTCAGTTAAGAGTTTAAATGGGGATGCTGGATCGACATAAGATACCACAATCAAGGCCTTCTTATCTGGGCTAAAATCATCTTTGAAGGCTATTCCATATTTACTTGAGAATGATTCACCACTCTCGATGCTCGGATAAGTATAAACAGATTGACTTGATTCAGGAATCGCTAGATTATAGTTGACTGACCAATAATTATTACTGAGCATATCTAAACTGAGTGTACTGTAACCTTTTTGAAAGATAAAGAAGAATATCGCAAATAAAACTAGAACACTGATACCTGATGTAAAAAAAGTTAATCCATTGAGGACTTTATCTTTGAATAGACGTTTTTTCATCATCGACTACCCACATGTTTCTTGACATAATTAACCAATAGATTAGAGATTAAGATGGTGGCCATTAAAACAATTCCCACCGAGTATCGAATATCATAATCTAAACCAATCGTTTCTTTAAGTCCAGCCAACATGGTTGACGTTAATGTTCGAGTGATATCGAATAGATTGGTGGTTGGTCCATAGAGTTTATTACCGGCAATCATGGAGACAGCTGTGGCTTCGCCAAAGGCTCGCCCTAGTCCTAAGATGACTCCGGCAAATATACCTGATTTAGCACTCTGTAAAACCACTTTAAAATTGGTTTGAGTAACGGTTGCCCCTAATGCCAATGAAGCATCCTCTAAATCACTTGGGACCGCTCCGATGGCTGTGATTGTTATAGAAGTCATGGTGGGAAAGATCATGATGGCAAGTAAGATAATAACAGCCATGAGGGAACTTCCTCCAGCGGTACTGATGTTCAACATTGAGCCAAGATTCTTGACCATCGTAACGATATAACCGGCCGCGAATACCCCATAAACAACGGATGGGATACTGGCTAAGAGCTCTACGATTGTCTTCATAAAGATGGCTAGTTTCTTTGGGGCTATCTTTGCGATGAACAAAGCGGTTAGAATTGAGAAAGGTAAGGATATTAATAAGGCTCCAAAAGCACTAACCAAGGTATTGATGACGATAAAGCCAAGCCCATAAATGGCTGAATCTTGACGCCAAGTTGTTCCAAATAAGAACTGGATGATATCAACTTGTCCATATTTATAATTAGGTAGAAAAGGCATTAACCCTTTTTGTAGAATAAAGAGAATGATGATAAAGATCATTGATGAAGCGAGGATGGCACTTGATTTAAATATCATGCGCATGACATCATCGGTTACTCTTTTCCTTTGGTACATTTTCTTTTTCTGATCAGCTGTAATATTTGTCATAGGACCTCTTCTAGAAATAGAAATACTTAGCAGAGCTAAGTATTTCTACTCCATTTCATTGTAAGTTTAAAGCAATTATTTAGCAAGGTCTTCCCAGTTTTTTACAGCACCAGTATAGACATTATAGAGTGTTTCTTTATCGATACCTGTGAGGGTCTTATTGTCTTTATTGACAATTGCAACAATCGCATCGATACAGTATACTCCACTAACCATGGCTTCAGTTACAGGTTCTTCAGCTTTGAATGTTCTGGAAGCAAATCCGATATCGGCTTTATTAGCGCCATCTTTTTCAGATCCTAGAACTCTCTTCCATCCGTCACCTGATCCAGTTTGATTCATTTGGAATTTAACATTACCAGCTAAAGGTACAAAGGCTTCTAAGGCAGCTTTTAAGGATTTATCAACTGAGGTAGATCCAGCAGTCATTAAGGTAATGGCTGAATTGTCTTTGGTTAATACAGGATACTTAGCAGCTAAGGTAGCCCAAGCAGTTCCAGATTCAACATTTACAACTCCGCCAGCAGCTCCGACAACTTCACGACCTTCGACTGAATTAACGATGAAATCAACGAATGCAGCAATCAATTGTTCTTTATCAGTACTTTCAAAGGTACCAGCAGCTCTGGTTACTAGACTAAATGGTCTTTGTAATTCATAAGTTCCGTTTAGTGCATTCGCTTCAGTTGCTTCAACACCCTTATAAGCTAGACCAACAACGTTATTGGCAACGAAATCGGTTGTTAAGGAAACATATCCAATGCCATTGGTATCAGCACCAACTTTAGCAGCTAGATCGCCATTACCACTTGTTTCGATCGCATCAGCGGTCATCTTATCTTTATAACCAATAAACCCTTCAAATGCTTCACGAGTTCCACTTGTGGCATCGCGAGTGTAAACATTAATCTTTCCAGTTACTTTTGTTTCAGCTGGAGCACATGCGACCAAAGTCGCTAATAGACTTAATACAAATAAACTCTTCAATAATTTCTTCATAGTTCCTCCTTTTAGGATGGCTTCAGTATAGACCAAATAAAACTGAGTTTTGTTTAGATAGAGTTAAGATTTTGTATATTGAAAAAAAAGACTTCTAAGTGAATAGAAGTCTTTGGTTAAACAATCAGTTGTTTAGATTATTTGTATGAAGCGATGAATGCATCAAGTTCTTTATCAGTAGGTAATGAAGGTTGAGCACCGATCTTTTGTGTACTTAGAGCACCACAAGCATTAGCATATTTTGCAGCTGCAAGGATATCTTTAGTTTCAGCATATTTCTTAGCCAATGCGCCGGTATAAGCATCGCCAGCAGCGGTAGGATCAAGAGCCTTAACTTTGAAAGGAGCAACCATCTGAGCAATTTTCTTGCCATCATAGATGTATGATCCACGTTCGCCAAGTTTTAGAGCGACGAATTCACAGCCATTACGTTCCATTAATTTCTTTGAAGCAGCAAGACATGTAGCATCATCTTCAGGATAGATACCAGTTAATGCTTTGGTTTCTGTTTCATTAGGTGATAAGATTGTAACGCCTTTTAGAGCTTCTAAATTGTATTCTTGAGCAGGTCCAGCATCCAAGACAACAACGATGCCTTTCTTATGACCTAATTCAACAGCTTTAACGTTTGCTTCTAGAGGAATTTCTAATTGTAATAACATAGCATCGAAATCATCTTTGAAGATTTCTTCTAAACCATCAGGTGTAGTTTCCATGTTGGCACCCGGGCAGATTACTAAACGATTGTTTCCATCTTTATCCAAGATGATAACTACGAATCCAGTAGCAGCTCCGTCTTTTAATTTTAAGCCTTTAGTATTTACGCCTTCACTACCTAACATATTAAGCAATACTTTTCCATTGGCATCATTGCCTAGAGTTCCATAAGTGGTAACTTTAGCGCCTAAACGTGCAGCAGCAACAGCAGCATTGGATCCCTTGCCTCCGCAAGCGGTTCCATGGATTCTTCCAAGAACGTTTTCATTCTTTTCAGGTGCTCTATCCACTCTTAAAATCAAGTCCATCATAACACTACCAACCATTAAGATTTTTGTAGGCATTATTTATGTCTCCTTTGACATTAACTGCAACTCCCATTATAGTGTTTAGATTTTTTATAAGCAATCAAAACACACGAAATTTTTGTGAAATGAAAGCGATTTCTGTATGCGTGATTTTACTCACAATCTTTAACCTAAAAAGCACTTTAAATTTGAATAAAAAGTTAGAGCACTATTTTACAAATACTGTTAGAAAACCAACATAATTACTTAAAATATAGGTGATTTAACCTAAATTATGAGTAAAATCGATTGATTTTAAAAAGATGGGTACTTATAAAGAAATCAAAAAATGAAACGCGTATACTAATGCTGAAGATGAGTTAAATAAAGTGACTCAAATCAATGAAATGGAGACACACTATGAGTGATATGATTGATAACCAAAGTAAACGTCAACTTAAGTTGAAAAACTTAATCCAACGTTTACATGCGGGTGAAGATAGAGCGACAATTGAGGCTGAATTCAAGGCTGATTTTGCCTATGTAACCGGAGCTGAAATAGCTCAAATGGAAAACAACTTAGTGAATGAAGGGGTGAGTGTTGAAGAGATCCAAAGTCTATGTGATATTCATGCATCGTTATTCTCAGGTAGTGTACAAGCATTACATTCAGACGCCTTAACGATTAATCCACTCAAAGAGTTTGAAGATGAGAATGTAATCTATCAAAAACTCTTAGATCAGATGGAACCTCATCGCAATGAAAAGCCCGATGATTTAGCGATGGTTAAAAATCACTTGGGTGAGATGTTGAATAAACTCAAAGCAGTAGAAGGGCATTATAGTAAAAAAGAGAATATATTATTTCCTTATCTAGAAAAAGCCGGTGTTACTACGGTTCCTCAAGTGATGTGGGGAGTGGACAATAATATTCGCAATGCCTTGCATAAATCTGAAGAGCTGATTCTAAACTCTACTGATATCTCTCAAATCAAGGACCACTTCTTTGCGACACTAGACATGATCAAAGAAATGATCACTAAAGAAAATAATATATTATTTCCGATGTTGAAGGAACAAGTCAAAGCTGATCAATGGAAAGAAATCGCTGGTTTACTCAATGATCAAACCAAAGCCGTTTATCAGAAGCCTGAAGTTAAAGCTGAAATGAATCAGAATTCCATTCCACTTAATGCAGGTAGTTTGAGTATCAATGAGATCAATGCGATCTTTAATACAGTTCCCTTTGATATGACTTTTGTCGATGCCGACAATAAAGTGAAGTATGTAACTCAGGGTAAAGAGCGGGTCTTTGATCGACCCAGTTCAGTGGTAGGCAGACCGATTCATTTATGCCATCCACCGCAAAGTGTGGCGACTGTCTTAAAAATCGTTGAAGATTTACGGAGTGGCAAGAAAGACCATGAAGACTTCTGGATTAACTTTAGAGGTAAGTTCGTTCATATTAGATATTATGCCATTAGAGATACTGATGGGACATTCTTGGGGACCTTAGAAGTCAGTCAAGATTTGACTCCACTTAAAGCCTTAGAAGGTGAAAAGCGTTTAGCCAGTGAATAGAGCTGCTTCATTAAGCAGCTTTTTATTTATCCAATTGTAAAATAGGTGTACACTTTAAGTGAGGTATCCTATGAAAAAGATTCTACTAATCTGCTTATTGGCTTTAGGTGCGTGTAGTACTCAAAAGGTTCAACCTAAACCCTTGGATGAATTTCCTTTACCAACGACAACTGTTTCCCAAGTTGATTCAAAAGATTATTGGATCAACAATAATCTTACAATCACAACGGAAGATCAAACGGATGGGATTGTCCTAATCCAAAGCTTAATCATAAGTGGAATGAAAGATAAAGCAGTAGAAGCTAAAATCAATCAAGCCATTAGTGATAAGATCACTGAAATTAGAAGAGTTGAAGATAAAGCGTATCTTCCTAAATACAGTGGATTCTTTGTGCGATATCCTTATGATTTAATCGAAGTTACCTCCGTTAATATATCAGCTTATTCGAGTTTTAATTCCAATAATATTCTATCCATTCAATTCAATACTTCAGTTGAGTTTACTTATGGTACAGAGCGAACCATGTATAGTTTTATGATGGATGGGCTAAACTTTGATTTAGTGAGTGGAAACAAACTTAACCTCAGTGATTTATTCATCAATGGAGCTGACTTTGAAACAATCATCAATACCACTATGAGTAAGGATATTGCCAAGCATTTAGATGAGTCTGAATTCTTATTTAGTTCCTACCAATTGATAGGTCAGTTTAAAGGTATCAGTCCTAGTCAAGAATTCTTTATCACCGATTATGGTTTGAACTTTATCTTAGATGAGACCACTCCAGCCTTTTATACCTATTATTGCTCAAGCACTATCAATATACCATTTAGTGATCTAAAATCGATCCTAGCGATGGATCAACGCTTTATAAAAGATACTGGTTTAACTGAAGACAGTACGATTCATAAACAGTTTAAACTGATTTCATTTCATACATCTAATACCTATGATAAAACAACAGACACCATTCCCGTTAAAGTGAGCACGTATTTACCCGATGATTTAAGTACCAATGAGTTGGCCATGATTGATGCCTATCTAGAAGAACAATACACACTGTTACTCGTAGATCATCTAAATGCATCCAGTCAATCAGCCTTCTTTCAGATCGTCGTCAATCGGGTTGGTCGCTATCTCAGCGTTTCAGCGTATTGTAACATCTACCAAGGTGAAGCATCCTACTACTATAATGGTGATACTCGATCACTTAAGCCCGATGGAAGCAAGGTTACACTAAATGATATCTTTGTCTCTGGCTTTGATTATGAAGGCATGATTAAGCGTAAGATTACCGAGTATCTCACTTCATCTGAATTAAGTTCAGTGATTACAGTTGATGAAGTCTATCAACACCTACAATGGAGTATTTATTATAGTAGTATCGAATTAAGCAGTGAATTCGACTCAATCAATGGTCAAGCTTTCTATGCTTCCATCAGCTTCATGGATTATCCTAATGCGATAAAGGTATTTGATTAACCTGCTTTCATTTCTCATTATTGATTTCAGCGAAATGAATAGAATCATCTAAGATCTCTTGTTTCGCATAGAGTGTATTACTGCGATTTGCGAGGGTTTTATCTTCATTATGAAGATTACTTTTCTTAAGTAGAACAGTTCATGACTTTGGTTCAATAATTTTCTCATATTAATTTCGTTTATAGCATATGTTATTAATGAGTTGATAAATTACAATAATTGATATATGATAATAACATGAATACCACCCAACTTACAGAGCTCATTCTTGAATATAAACCTAATCAACTTATAATGGCTGATGCTTTGTATTTGAAAGCTTTTACCAAGTATAAAATAGATCGAAAAATATTTAATGTTTATTTAGCTAGAGTCACTAAGAAGGGTACCATTGAAAGAGTACAGCGCGGAATCTATTATAGAGTTATTGATACTAAGTTAGGAAAAACACGTCCCAATCTATATAAAGAAACTATCACATTGTACACTCAAGATTATAAAGGTTTCTTTGGTTATGAGACAATCTTGAATCAGTTAGGTTTAAGAGATGAAATGCCACGCAAGTTAACCATTTATACCAACAATTTTAAGAAATCAAAATCCATTGACCAAAACATTACTTTAAAGAGAATCCATCAAGACTTAAATAAAGACAATATAAAATACTTTGAAATTCTATATATGTTAAAAGATATCAATAAGAAGTCTATAGATTATAGTGATCTATACCCGAAACTAGCTGAATATATACTTAAGAATGATCTACATTTTGAAACATTCTTTGATTACATGGATGGATTTAATGATAAAGTACTTCATCATTTTATCCCTCTTAAAAAGGAGTTAAGCCATAAATCTGCATAAGGATAAATCTTATTTTTGAAATTATCTCCACTAACTTGGCAAAGTAGTATAGTGCATTTGGATATATGAAGAGGCTTCAGAGTATAGATTAAGTAATATAGTTAAATACTTTTAAAAATATAAGTATTGTGATATATTATAAATGGATTAGGTGTGAACAGCCTTATAAATGTCGATTATACAGGATTAGGTGTGAACAGCCTTATAAATGTCGATTTTAATGAAGAGAGGGGTAACCCTCTCTTCTTTTTATTTAATTAGGATTTTGGAATTTTAATGATATTACTTTATAGTGGGGGTGCCATATGAATAGTAATGTCACAATTCTAATATATGATGTAAGTGAAGACTATATTAAGCTAATTGCAAGTGTTGATAAAGAAGTTAGATTCATAAAAGACGCATTAAGACCCTATCTCTTTGCGAAGATTAAATTGGGTTTAGATAAAGAGTATTTAATTCCATTATCATAACCTAAAAAAGACAAATCTAGAGCCAAAGACATCGTTGATATTTTATATGATCCTGATGAATTAAATAAGGCTATAGGGTATTTAGAATACCATAAAATGATTCCATTTCATGAAAAAATCGCTAAGGTAATCGATATTGCGAGATACCCTAATATTCAATATAGGGCTTTATTAGAAAAGGATTATAAATATCTTGATGGTCACCTTGGTATTGAAGCGATTGAAAAGAAGGCAAGTCGTATTTATAAAGCAAGATATAATGAATCCCATTACCTATATGTTAGATACTTAAAAGAATTTGGAACTGATGTGGCTTTGCTCGAACAAGTTTTAGAAAACTATCTAAATACGAAATAATCTACAAACTGTATGATTCTATTAAATAGAAAGATGTATAAACGAAGTTTTGATGATTCGTTATTAAGTTACTTTACTTCCAATTCTCATTATTGATTTCAGCGATATGAATGGGATCATCTAAGATCTCTTGTTTCGCATAGAGTGTTTTACTGCGATCTGTGAGGGTTTTATCTTCATGATGAGGATTACTCTTCTTTAATAGTGCTTCGTATTGCTTAGGGCCTAATACAACGCCTCTAACCAATCCATTCTTCATAATGAAAACCGCATCATCAACGTTTTCTGATAAGACAAAGGCTTTTTCAGGGGATTTCTTGACATCGGTGATGGTCAAAGTGATAGGAAGAGCTTGCATAGAGTACCTCAATGCGAGTATTATAGCATACCCTAATTAAAAGTCTTTATTTCGTACACAATTAAGATGTTTAATCTTGATCATCTTTTAGAATATATTGGATGGCGATACAGCCTGGACCACCTTGAGTGATCATGACAGGGGATAAATTAAGTAGTTCAACTTCAATATCATGGAGCTTAGCTTTGATTCTAGTTAAGGCAAGTTTAGCGGCTTCTTCATTGAAGGCATGGGAGATATAGATCTTATGCTTAAGATTAACCCCATTCTCAATCATCTTATCGATGATTTGATCAAATGCTGCGGTATAGGTTCTACCCATCCCAAAACGTTCTAACTTTTCCATCCCAGGTTTATGGCTTACGATGGGTTTAATCTTAAAGACCCCACTTAGGGTAGCGGCTAATGGAGATAGTCTGCCTCCACGTCTAAGAAAGTTAAAATCGACTGGTATTAGAAAGGATTGGCATTGTTTTAAGCATAGGTTCATCCGCTCTAAGATTTCTTCAACACTATGATTACTGGATAAACGTTTGGCTAAATAAACCAAGTATTTCTGAGTTCCAGCTAAAGTCTTACTATTGAATAAAGTAATATAGGATGCATTCATTTGATTTAATAGGCCTAAAGCAGACTCATAGGTAGAGCTTAAACCCTTGGTCATCGCAATATGTAGACTGTCTTGTTTCTGCTCATAGATGTTTAAAACATCGCCTATGGCAGGCTGAGATGAACTGGGATTATCATGCTTAATCAGTTCAACGAAGTCTTCTGAACTAATCTCAAAATAGTCTTTATAACTCTTGCCTGATACTTCTACTTGTAAAGGCAATAGTTCTATATCTAAAGTCTTGGCTTCATCTTGACTGATTAAACTGCCGGTATCGGTAATTATTTTCATGGGGGTACCTCAAAGACATTATACTCGATAGAGTGCAATTTGAATATAAACTCAATTGAGTTATTGGGTTTAGCAAATAATCAAGAGAGATATTATTGGACAGATTGAATATCTAATATGTAAAAATGGTATAATTTTAAAAAGTATTCGAGCTTATATCATTTAAGGTATGGGGGAACTAAACCATGATTGTATATGAATCGATAAAAAACGATTTTCTAGATGATGTTTATAATGGTCTTATTGACGATAAAATCAAGGATAAAATCTATCAAGCATTGGGAATGCATGTGGGGAAATCTGAGTATCAATCATGGACTAACTCAATGCAACATATGTATAAAGTACTCAATACAAATGAGATTCCTTTTGATTGTGGCATATCAATTGAGTATCGAATACCCAATACATCAAAACGGATTGATTTCATTATCACAGGTATGGATGAAGTCGGTAGATATCAAGCGATCATTATAGAGTTGAAACAATGGAGTGAAGCTAGAGTAATTAGAGAGAAAGATGACATCGTAGAAACTTTCATCAATGGTAGTCTCAAACAAGTAACTCATCCTTCCTATCAAGCGTGGTCTTATGCCAGTACAATTAAAGATTATAATCAATCTTTTAGAAATCAGAATATTGAACTTCATCCATTTGCCTTTCTACATAACTACAGAATAATCGAGAATGATCCATTAGTTGATGAAACCATGAGTCCTTCAGTTTTGCAGGCTCCTTTGTTTGGGAAGAATGAAGTTGATAAACTCAGTAAAACAATTCAGAAACTGATTAAGAAGGGCGATAATAAGTTAATAACCCATATCATAGAGAATGGAGTTATTAAGCCTTCTAAAGCTCTACAGGATGCGGTTAGAAGCATGATTGAAGGTAATTCAGAATTCATTATGTTGGATGAACAAAAAGAAGTATATGAGCAAGCTAAATTACTAGCCCTACAATCAATGAATGATAATCGAAAACGAGTTTTAATTGTGGATGGTGGACCTGGAACTGGTAAAACAGTATTAGCGATTAACCTAATGGTTGAAATGATTAAGCAAGATATTTCAGCTTTCTATGTCACTAAAAATGCAGCTCCTAGACAAGTGTTCAAGAAGAAACTTAAAGGACTTAAAAAGGTTAATGTGAACGTAAATGATTTATTTATGAGTTCAGGTTCTTTCTGTGATGAAAAAACCAATCGATATGATGTCTTGATAGTGGATGAAGCTCATAGATTAAATGAGAAGTCAGGAATGTATGCAAATTTAGGAGAGAATCAAATTAAGGAGATAATCAATTCAGCTAAATTCTCCATCTTCTTTATTGATGATTACCAAAGAGTAACGGATAAAGACATTGGAAGTATCAAAGAACTGATTCATTGGGCAAGTCTTCTTAATACCGAAATTCATCAAGCTAAACTTGTCTCACAATTTAGATGTAATGGGTCTGATGGTTATTTAGCTTGGATAGATAATACCTTACAAATTAGAGATACTGCCAACATCAATTTTGAGTTTGATTATGATTTTAGAGTGTTTGATGATCCTAATAAATTACTTGAAACGATTAAAGCTAAGAATACTAATAATAAAGCTAGAATCATCGCCGGATATTGTTGGGAATGGCCAAAAGTTGGTCAAACTGACCCAGATCAACATGATATTAAGCTTCCACAATATGATTTCTCAATGTCTTGGAATCTAAACCAAAGTGGACACATCTTTGCCCTTGATGAGCAATCGATTAATCAAGCTGGATGTATTCATACAACTCAAGGTTTAGAATTTGATTATGTAGGGATTATCATTGGACCAGATTTAAGTTATGATCTAATTCAAGATAAGATAATTACCGATACTAGTAAACGAGCAAAATCAGATCAATCGATCAAGAGTATAAGAAGTAAGAAAGATAAAGAATCTAAAAGATTAGCTGATGAAATTATTAAGAATACTTATAGAACCCTAATGACAAGAGGACAGAAGGGATGTTATGTATTCTGTACTGATAGGAATCTATCAAAATATATTCTATGCAAAATGATATTAGGAATTTAGAATAATATGAGAGAATGAATAAATAGGTTTAACTTCATAAAAGAATAAAGAGTAATTAGTTGTACTGCTACATGGTAGTTCTTGAATATTACAGTATAGTCTTTAGGGATATATTTCATATTTTGATTGCTCAAAAGCTAAACTAGGGTAGCCTGAGTTTAGAGAATAAGTTATGTTGTCGTTTAAATTATTGGACTATTTAATCTAATATATGACATTAGTTTATTTACTAAAGTCCGTAAATATCATTAATTATTTCATCAAGATTTTGGTGATATCTAATCCAAGATTTGCGCTTATAAGCGAGTCAAGTAAATCATAATTTGCCATACCATCACTAGAAATCAAACACTCTTTAAGACAATATGTAGCTAATGTTTCAGCTTCAATAGTAACGATTTTTTGATCTTTGATATCTAACTTTGCTCCCCTTGCAAATCTTGGTGATACAATGACACAATATTTAGATCCATTTTTCCCAATGTGATATACAATTCTTCTTGGATTTATCTGACTAAGTATTTTTTGAGTAGTCTTGGCATCTACATTTATTTTGTAAATATCCTTCTTATCATTTTTCATTTTGCATAGTATATCAGTGTCTCCAGAACCACTAATTATGTTCACTTGTTCTGCTTCTCTAAATAAACGGAACACGTTACTAAGACTCTCCTCGAAAGATTTTCCATCTCTAGTTCCATATTTAGAGTCATGTACCATTTCGCGAATTGATGAAACAGTATTTGTATTACTATTGGATTTTATGGTTATTTTACTATTATCTACTAGTAAGTTTATATATTGTTGTAAATGTAAAGTATAGGGACAAAATCAAAGGGATAATGACAGCAATTCTAAGAGGGTATAAAATAAATATAGAAAAGTATGTATCATCAACCGATGGAAATTTATTAGATTTTCTAGGAGTAGATAAAGCCTCTCGAGAGGACTATGCAACAGCCTTGTTAAGTAATTTTCAATTTAAATCTAAAGATTCTGAGAAGCTATTGTCTCAAAGTATTGTTAATAATGATGATCCGACTCCATTCAAGGATATAGGACAAATAATACCTCTTCTAGATGATGATATGTCCAGTTTATTTTCAAAAATCGATTCGATTGGACTTGTAGAAGCTGAGCGTAATGATCTACTATCATTTCTCGTGATATTAAAAACATTACTGTATTCAGATGGTGAATCTATTAAAATTAGTGATCAAATCACACATATTTTAAGTAATCTCAGTATTGCTTCAAATAATGAGAATTCTTTCTCATCGATTATTCATGTATTGGATGTCATCAAATCAGATGTTCTTACTGATTTAGCGGATATTAACGAATTGCTAACTAAAGGTATAGGAACTCCAAAAGCCAAATCTTTAACAGCCTTCATGATTTTTGTAAAAGCTCCATATTCAGGTGATTTTACAAAACTATTGACTAGTCTAGATAATTTCCCTATCACCATTTATGAGAAGAGATTAGTATGGATGTATTTTGGGGCATGGCATGGGATGTCGGCATTTGGTAAAGCATTTAAAGAATCGCCACACATAAACAGAATTGCTGATGAATTAACAACGAGGTATTGTAAAAATGATTTAATGATTAATCGTATACCGAAATATACTAATTTCATTAAATACAGAAGTGTTGATGGTGTGAAGTGTATAACTCTAGAAGGCTATGTTCTTGACCTCTATGTACAAATAACCCGCGAGGATAAAGAAATTCAAAGAGTTCGAGATATTCTAATCGATGCATTACAAAATGGTTCAATTGTTAAAAGTAAAAAGATTTCATCAACCTTATTGAAGAATTATAAGAAATTTGGTGAAGAGCTTACTTTTGTTGTTTCTGTCGAAAGAACGACAGATACTCTTCTTGTTGAGAGTGATAAAAAATATGTGATTAGGAATGTGAAAAAAGGAGTTAGAATGGAGATTGACCTTGATGTCCTGTTTGAAAATGTAATACTAGTTGAAGAAGTATTCAGAGATTCTTACAGGAGGAATAAAGCAGTTTGGTTAGACATCGAAAGACAGCTTAGGGGGATATTCTAGTGAAAAGTATTAATGTTGAAACACTAGAACATAATGTCAAAACAAATTTAAGATTAAATCAAGAGAAAGAGAAGGCGCTTTTATCTATTGATTGTTCATCGTATAATTTTGTAAACTGGCAAGAAGCATATTGGGATGCAAAATACATTGATAAGTTCTGCAACCAAGATTCTGAATACGATCGTAATCTTTTATGTCTTCTAAACGAATCATTAATTAATGGATTGACCTTTTATTCGAATAGGATATTATTTTTTGATGCATCATTTTCTTTGGCTCGTTTGCAATTCAAATATAGGAATTATAGACTTGCTGAAAACCACCTGATGCTTATAAGGGAATTAACAGATCATGCTTCAAAACTGCCGAACTGGGTCTCACAATACTCTGCAATAACTTATTTCAAATTAAACCTATCACACATTTTTTCAAAACCATTAGAGTTCTTTGAAATTTATGCAAGCATTCCTGAAGACAATGAAGAGGATCGTGTGCAGAAGATTTATATTCTGAAAGATTTCATAAACAACGTAATTGAATATACAATCGTAAATTCCATAATTGTGGATAATAGTTCTGCCTTTGTCAAAGCATTTAATCACCATTTATCAGATTGGTTACCTGAAATAGATGACGAATGGTCTGAGTTATTACATATAGAAAAGCAAAAGCAAAATATTTTTTTAGAACAGAAAATATCAATAAACGAGAACGAAACCAAAATACTACTCAAACAAAAGGATGATGAAATAAAGTCTCTTCAAATTATTTTTGAGAATCTTCAACGCAATAACCAATTATTACAGTCGCAAGTTGAAGAACTCATTAAGATTGAAAGTACAAGTAGTTTTGAGGAAAAGTTAAAAGAAGATATTCTAAGTAAGACACTTGAAAATCAACAACTTAAAAAATACTTAACCGAGGTTCAAGAGGAATTAAGATTAGCATTGAGTGAAAACGTGAAACTGAATGAGACTGTTTTATCATTTAATGAAGAAGCAATTCTTGAACAACAAATCACCGAACCGAATATGGTAACATCAATAATTGAAAAATCTGATGATTTGAAGGGTTCTACTGAGTACAGTGTAAGGAAACGTGATCTAAAGATTCTTCTATTTGGGGATTCACAAGTAAGGAAAAATGATTTGTACGGCATTGCTAAAAACTTTGGATTATCTATAGATCAGTTAGAACTAAGGACTGATTACGATAAAAATAAAAACTTTGATATAAGAGGGATTCAATATAAATGCCAATATAGTGGGATTTTAATTGGAGCAATAAGCCACAGTTCAAAAGGCAAAGGAGATTATTCTAGTATTGTAGAAACTCTTCAAAAGGAAGGTGGATATCCTTTGAATATTGCTTTAAGGGATTGCAATGGCGCATTAAAAGTTACCAAAGAGAATTTTAAAAAAGGTCTTAATGAAATATTAACAGCATTAAAATCAGCAGATTTAGCTTAGTATATTGGTGTGATTAAGTTATACTGATAATTCGCTAAATAGTAAAAGGTATAGATGATTTGTGGCTTACTAAAATTGGTTTTAAGCCATCTTTATTAAGAGGCTCCATGATTTATTAGAGTGTTGAAAAGAAAGAGATGGCTTATCCAATCATACAGTGGTTTATTCAAGAAAATAACTTAGGTGCAGTTAAGTATAAAGGCCAAAGCTATAATCTGAATCGACTTAAAGATCGAGTCATCCTATCTGATTTATTAATCGTAGATAAATTGATTACGATCAGTGGTAAGTATACTTATGATGAGCTTAATAATACTGCCATCTTTACACCGGATTACTACGCGGTGGATGTTCAAGAATACGCGTTTATTAAGTGTAAAGAAGATCGATTCTTTTGGATTAACTTAGTGGATCGCTTGCTTCCTCAATTGAGTGAAGAAGAATGCCAAGAATACAATGACTCACATGAAGCGGTTATAATCTAGAATTTATTGAAATACTTTAACAAATATATTACTGGTAATCATCATTAAGGGAGTCATTTAAACATGACTCCATTATTTGATTTTTTAGATTTCCTACTTCTATTCAGTAATCTTTATAAATCTCATATCAAAAGCTTATTCATAAAACGTGTAAAACTACACTCATAGTAGGTAGATTAGTGCGGATTTATAGTTTAGTATTAGGTTATATAGATAAATTAAGAAGAAGTGAATCATAATGATCAATTTCATAGATTAATAATGAGCATTGAAAGATAAGAGCAAACTACTCGAAAGGGTAGGACGCAAAACTAGAGGGCCTAAAATGGTAGCCAGTTTCCGAAGTAGATGCTTTTTTATTCGGTGTGCGATTGATAAAATACTGATTGTTATTTTAATTGAAGATTTGTTTAATTCTAAATTTTGATTTCTAAATGGAGGGATATATGATTAAAAATACAATTCTGAAAGTAATTATAATTCTGAATGTTTTATTGATGGCTTTTACCCAAAATATCAGTGCTTTTCAAACAGTAAAATCCGATCCAATATCATATTTCGCGAACCTTGAGAAACTAAGTGATAAACTAGGCTCAATTATCAATGGAGATGAAGATAAGGAAAAATCCATCGTAGCGCTTAGCGTCGAAAATGCTGTTGAAAGTCAAAACTTTTTAGGCATATCACTGAACGACAATCTATATCATATTTATGTTAGTTTTACGGATAATTTTACTGAAGAAGATTTAGAAGTTTATGGTAAATTTGATAATTATAGTTCGCAATTCAAAATGGCTGACATGTGGTTAGATCTTAAAAAAATCGCTGCTTTGTCGCTAAACTCAGATGTGTTAAATATTACAGAAGTTACACAAGCTACTTTCATGAGTGGTAATTATTTATCGGAAGGGTATTCAGATCTTACCCATGGGGTTGCTTCCTATTTAAATGCTGGGAATTTAGCTGGTGACGGCATTAAGATAGGAGTTATTTCCGATGGAGTTAGTAACATTTCAAGCGCAGTAAATAGTGGTGATATACCTGCTAATGTTGTTGTCTTGAATAATCGTTACGGTGGTGACGAAGGAACCGCAATGCTTGAAATTGTTCATGATATGGCCCCAAATGCTAAACTCTATTTTAGTGATCATGGTAACAGTGTTTTAGGGTTCAACAATTCTATCAAAGCATTAGTTGATGCTGGGTGTAATATCATTGTGGATGACATAGTTTACTTTTCTGAACCTTTCTTTGAAGATGGCATTATTTCACAATATATTGAAAGTTATGCAACGCCCAAAGGGGTACTTTATTTGTCTTCAGCTGGTAACTTTGCTGATAACCATTACCAAGGAACATATACAAGCACAGATAACTATACTAATTATGAACAAGATTTTAATAGCAATGCATCCTTAATACAACACTTGCCAATCACGATTCCTGCTTATACGACGGTTACAGTAGTTTTGCAATGGAGTGATCCATATACAAATTCAAGCAATAATCTTTCACTAAAACTGTGTACATCTGATTATATGACGACTTGTTATACATCTGATAATAATCAATTAGGAAGCGGTTATGCTCCATATGAACAATTTTCCTTGATAAATAATTCATATTTCACTTATACCTATTACGTAGGTGTATACAGTAAAGTACCTATGTCTAACTTGCAAATTGAAATATATGCGTTTAATGGTAAAGTCCAGAAATATGGGGTTCGAAGTGATTCGACCTTCGGTCATTCGACATCTAAGAGTGTTTTATCAATTGCCGCGGTTAACCAGCAATCCATTAGTACCACGCGATCTTACTCGTCGATAGGACCTTTTACGATGAGAGACGGAACCACACGAAATAAACCGGATTTCTCAGGCGTTGATAATGTTACCGTTTCAGGTGCAGGTGGGTTTTCATCACCTTTTAATGGAACTAGTGCTGCTGCACCACATATTGCAGGGATTGCAGCGCTATTATTATCAAATGACAAGACTTTAACTGCCCCATTATTAGTCAGTTTGTTAAAATCTAAATCATATGATCTTATGGATCGGGGATATGATTATAATTCAGGTTACGGCTTAGTAACTTTAAATGAATCAGGCTTGGATTTTCAAGTTTTAAAGAACCAACCTAAAACATATAGCTTGATTTTTGATCGTCTGGTTAATGCTAGTGTTGAAAATACTTCAATAGTAAATTTTAGTTTGAACTCAATTACTTCGATTTATGACTTTGGTATAGAAAGATTTAGATATTCATTTAGTTTGGCTGGTAAATCGACTGGTACTAGTGTTTTGACCTTTACTGATAATAATGGGCAAGTCCAATTGAAAAGAAATGTATATTCTAGAAATCCAATTCAATCGATTTCGATTACAGATCCAGTACGTTATGTTGAATTAGGAGAATGCTACTTACTCAACGTCCTTTATGAACCCTTGGATGCAGATGACTCTTTGTTAACTTATCAATCAAGCAACAATGAGATTGTAGAAGTTGATAGCAATGGAAACGTTACAGCAAAATCTATTGGACTGGCGACAATTACAGTTACTAATTCTTCAACTGGTCGGAGTGCTACTCAAACGATTTATGTAGGAATACTTTCTGAATCAATAACAATAGATAAAAAAATAGTCTCAATTGAAGGAGTAGGCAAGCAGTTGGCTTTGAGTGCTTCTATTTTACCTAACAATTCAACATATCCCAATATCTTATGGAGTAGTTCTGATACTAAAATTCTTACTGTGGATGCTAATGGTCTAGTAACATCAATCAAAGCAGGTTCAGCAACCATCATAGCAATGACACAAGATGGCCGCTACTCAGACGAAATAGCCATCAATGTTGTTGTTACGCTAAAAAACATATATTTTGAAGACTCTGCATTAACAATTGAAAAAGCTGGTTCTATAGTTACACAGCAACTTAATTTGATTAAAGATCCAAGCAACACAACCGATACAATATTCAATTGGACATCAAGTAATCCATCTATAGTTTCTGTAGATTCTAATGGTCTAGTTTCTGTTAAGGATTTTGGGAGTGCAGAGATTACCGTAACAGGAAGTCATAATACTTCTGCTTCAATCGTTATAAAAGTTGTTAGGAAAACGTTTACCATCCAGTTAATGTTTAATCGCATACCCTTCTCAACTGGAGGATTTTCATATAGAACGAGTTACATATACTCCAAGTATGGTGATACTATTACATTAAATGATTTGATCAATTATACACAACAAAACATAACCGAACTATTACCTTACTCATTATCTTTTTTCTATTACAGATATTTGGGTTATGAACCTCCATTGACTGGATCTTTATACATGGATCAGGATTATATTATAAATATTGTTAAAACACCGACAGCTGTAGCGGGAATCAAATTTACCGAAGTAAATGTTGGATCATCAGAAGTCTCTGTTTCAGGAAACTTTACACCTGCAAACCCATATAACACAAAATGGATAATTACTAGTAGCAATGAATCTGTTATAAAATCACAAATATCGTATTCAAATGGTTGGTCCTGTTCGAATTCAGAAGATCTTATACCACATGCTTGCTTTAATAGTTCCCTTCTGATTGTCGATGTTGGAAAGACAAAACTAACTGTCACTACGGAAGAAGGAAGTTTTATGGATAGTATAGAAATAGAAGTTGTCAAAAACGGAAGTATTTATAATGTGCTCTCTAATGTAGTGTCGTTTACGAATGTTAGAAATACTAGTTACAATGAAATCTCATTAATGTGGAATGGTGCAAACGGCTCTATGGGATTCGAAATTTATAGAGCAACCAGCTTTTCAGGAACATATTCGTTATTATTAAAAAAAGTGGTAACTTTGGGTCAATATTCCTATTCTTATGCTGATACGAATCTAAATTTCAATACGGAGTATTTTTATAAGATAAGATCATATAAAACCATTAGCGGGACTACTACATATGGTCCTTACTCAATTGTGTTAGCAGCGAAAACAGTTCCTGTAACTCCAAGTATTATTAGCGCGATGAATATCTCTCTGGATACTATCAATGTATCATATTCAACGTATCAAAGTTCGAATGGATATCAACTTGCTTATTCAGATTCAAATAGTGGAGTTTATTTGGAATTGCCAATAACCACAGCTTCGAGCCAAGCAATTAGTGGTCTACAGTTTAACAAACATTATTATTTCAAAGTTAGGCATTTTATGTTGGAAGGAACTACAAAAGTATTCAGTAGATATTCATCTGTCTTTAGCATGATTTCATCTACCCCTATCCCCGTTTTGAGTATTGGTTTACTTAGGTATAATTCTGTTAATCTATCCTGGTCTGAATCAATTGGCGCAGATGGATATGAGTTAGAGTCTTTAAATCATCTATCGAATGAATTCGAGTTGCTGTTTGACTCTACTAATCTAGACTATCTTCACGAGAATCTAGATCCATCATTTATTTATCAATACCGAATCAGATCATACAAACTTCAAGATGGTGTTAGGCTATATAGTGGGTACAGCACAGTACTATTATGTCAACCTAAACTAGTAGCACCTACTAATCTATCTACCCAAAATTTCTCTTATGATAGATTGACCATTAATTGGTCACCTGTGCAAGATGCTATTGGATATGAAGTCTATCGTTCAACTTCAGCCACAGGTTCATATACCTTGATAGGTTCACCGACTACTTCGAATTATATAAGTTCATCATTAGCTTTTAACACTAGCTATTTCTATAAAGTTCGAGCTTATGCATTTATAGGAAGTAATAAGGTTTACGGAGACTATTCATCTGTTTTATCAGCGAAAACAACATTAAGCACATCTATAATTACACCAGTATCAGGTGGTTATGATCGAGTTACAGTTTCATGGACGGCAGTCTCTGGTGCAAGTGGTTATGAGATTTACTCATCGATTGGAACCAGTGCTACATATGCATTATTGAAAGCAGTCACAACGGCTTCATTCTCGCATACTGCTTTGGCTACCAATACGAAATATAACTATAAAGTAAGAGCTTATCGTTTAGTAGGAACTGCTAAGGTTTATGGAGCCTTCTCTTCAATAGTCTCAAGTGTTCCGATACCTTCAAATCCTACTTCGTTATCAGTGACATCGATTGGATATAATTCACTTAAAATAGCATGGGCTGCGGTGAGTGGAGCCAGTGGTTATGAAGTCAGTTATGCAACATCAGAGGGTGGAACATATACAAACTTGGCTTTACTAACAACGACAAGCGCTAGTATCCCATCACTGATCACCAACACATCTTATTACGTCAGAGTTAGAGCGTATCGCTTGGTTGGAACTACTAAAGTCTATAGTGGCTATTCAAGTGTTGTATCTAATAAACCAATTCCTAGTACACCTGTTCTAACAGCGACTTCAATCGCTTATGATTCTTTAAAGATTACATGGGCTGCCATCGCAGGAGCAACTGGCTATGAGTTATATCATTTAGATCCATCTACCAGTGCTTATGATTTATTAAGTGATACCGCATTATTAACTTACACTGAGAGTGGTTTAGTCACAGGTGCTAATTCATCCTATAAGATTAAAGCCTATCGTTTGGTAGGTGATACTAAAGTCTATAGTTTAGAATCAACCGTTATTACAGCCAAAGCGATTCCATCTACGGTTACAGGTTTTGCGGTATCAAGTCCTAAGTATTCTGAACTCAGTTTATCTTGGACTGCGGTAACTGGTGCAACTGGGTATGAAGTATCCAGATCTACTGCTATAGCAGGTACGTACACAGTTTTAGCCAATGTCGAATCAGCTGTCTCGTATGTCAGTACCGGTTTAGCGTTTAACACAACTTATTACTACAAGATTAGACCTTATACAACCGTAAACAGTGTCAAGGTTTATGGAGGATTAAGTGCGGTAGTGAGTGGAAAGACTGCCTTGGTGAGTGTAAGTGGGCAAGCGGCTAGATCAACCAGTTATACTTCCAACTATGTAAGTTGGCCTGCAGTGACTGGAGCCAGTGGCTATGAAATCTATTTCTCAAAAGGTACCAGTGCTACTTATACTTTACTAAAGGCTTTAACAACAACTTCCTTCTCCCATACGGCTTTGACTACCAATACGAAATATAACTATAAAGTTAGAGCTTATCGTTTGGTGGGGAAAGTTAAAGTTTATGGAGCCTTTTCATCAATCGTCTCAAGTATTCCAGTTCCAGCTATCCCAACAGCTTTATCGGTTGCTTCTAGTGGATATAATTCACTTAGAGTAACTTGGGCTGCAGTTGGTGGAGCCAGTGGTTATGAAATCAGTTATGCGACTTCTGAATTAGGCACTTATACTAAACTAGCACTACAAACTGCGCTTAGTGCAAGTATTCCATCCTTAGTTACCAAAACATCCTATTACGTCAAGGTTAGAGCATATCGTTTAGTTGGGACAACCAAAGTCTATGGTGGATATTCAACGATTGTGTCTAATAAACCAATTCCTAGTACACCTGTCTTAACAGTAGCCTCGATTGCCTATGACTCTTTAAAGATTAGTTGGCCTGCCATTGCAGGAGCCAGTGGTTATGAGCTACTTCATACTAATTTAGGTTCCAATGTTTTCCACTTATTAAGTGATACAACAGCATTGACCTATACAGAGAGTGGTTTAGTCTCAGGTTATAATACATCTTATTACATTAGAGCCTATGTGATGGTAGGAGATACTAAAATCTACAGTTTAGATTCAGCAATCGTCATTGGTAAAGCAGTCCCAACACCCGTTACTGGTTTTGTCTTAACGATGCCGGGAGTATCAACACTATCTTTAGGTTGGACAGCTGTACCTAATGCGAGTGGCTATGAAGTATCTAGATCTGCCGCAGTAGCAGGTACTTATACAGTTTTAGCGAATGTCGAATCTGCTGTTGCTTATACCAGTACAGGCTTATCGTTTAACACAAGCTATTACTATAAGATTAGACCCTATATTACAGTCAGTGATGTTAAAGTCTATGGTGCTTATAGTGCAGTAATCTCTGGTAAGACCATTCCAAGTACGGTTGTCTTAACTGTATCCAACCCTAATTACACGACGAATAGTTTAAGTTGGCCTGCCATATCTGGTGCAGGTGGGTATGAGATCTATTACTCCAAAGGTACAAGTGCCACTTATGTATTGCTTAAGGCTGTGACTTCACTAAGTTATTCTCATACTGCCTTAGTTTATAACACCAAATACAACTACAAAGTCAGAGCCTATAAACTCAGTGGAAGCACTAAGATATACGGAGCCTTCTCTAGTATTAAGAGCTCAACTGTCTTGGTTTCTGCACCTACTTTAACTTCAACATCTACTTCTGATTCAGTCAGTCTAAGTTGGGCAGCAGTATCTGGATCATCCGGCTATGAAGTTTCCTATTCTACAACACTAGCAGGGACTTATACTGCCACTCTTCAAACTACTTTGACTAAGACTTATTTAGGTTTAACCCCTGGTTCAACTTATTACTTCAGAGTTAGAGCCTATCGTTTGGTTGGGACAGTTAAAGTATATGGGCCGTATTCAAGCGTACTTGAAGTAACACCAACGCTTTCTTAAGAAGTAAGTTCTAAATAAAGGTTAATGTGAAAGGAACAGATAATGTCAATACCAATACTCTTCGGATGGGGTAAGAACAGTAAACAGCTTGCCTATATAGGAATTCATAAATGTCCAGCATGTAAAAACTACACCCATTTTTATGTTAGAGAAATCGCAAATAATATTAGGATCTATTTTATTCCAGTGGCTCGTTTTAATAAGAAACGATACATGGTTTGTCATAAATGTTCGAACGGGTGGGAATTAGATGATGAGAACTCTAACAATTTAATTGTACTCAATATGAATAATCCCAGTGTTGATCAAACTGAGCATTTGTGGGAAGAGATAGCTATTGGTATGCAAGGATATCAAAAAGACCCAAGTGAAAAATACATAGACAATCTTTTAGAGAGACTTGGGTATAAATATCACAATCAAGATTATGTAAATAATCTGTTTGGAAAGTTCATTGATTTTATACAGGATGAAGATGTAGCTAAATAGCTAGGGGAGATAACATATGCACATAAGTGGTTCTAGAGCATGGAGAGTTGATAATAGTAAAACTGTAACTATGAAATGTCCTGTATGTAATAACACAGGCGAGCATTACATGGTAGGTTTAGTAGTCGGCCCAAACCTTGGGTTTATTTGGATGCCGAATAAATATCATCTTGGATATCGAAAATATTGGTTATCTTGTCCAGTATGTAATAAAATAACGAAGGAATTAACTGCTGCTGAAGCACAGGCATTACGATCAATATATTGATTAACTAATTTAATTCATTTTAATAGTTTGTTACGGAATGGGAAAAGTATGCAAACTACATAGATTAAATGGTATTCTTCTGTTATTTTTAGTGAAATGAGGATTAATTTATCCTACATAGTGTGCATTTTATTAAATAATGAGATACAATAATCCCATGAAGGTTTATGAAAATCAAATAATCAATGAACTTGGTTTGATCAAACATAACGATATCGAAATAAACGACCAGACCTTGGTCATCATTAATCACCTAGTCAAGAAACCCAAACTCATCATCACAAAGTCATCCGTAAAGCCTTTATATACGGATGATCTTTTTATAGAGACATTTAAAGATTATTTTAATGAAGGTACCATCTCATTGATTAGAAAGATGCATTTTACAGATCGTATGACGAAGTTTGAACTTGTATTATCTTACAAAGAAAAGAAACAGCTGTTTGAATTTGAATGTTTTAATATCATCTATCAGCAAAGTGAAGCGACTTTAATCTTTGTCGATGACATCACGTTTAAGTTGAATGTTAAAACGATTGATCAGAGGGTGATTCAACTCAGTAACTCGATGTTGAAGATCAACAATGGGATTGATATTCGTGATCAAATAGGTAAAACTTTAGATCTAGTTTTGATCGAAGCTTTAAAAGTAGTGGTCAATGGAACTTTTGGTTCAATCTTTCTAGTAAAGGATGATTACTTTCAGATCTTCTCATTCATAGGATTTAGTGATGAAATTGAGAACTTTAAATTACCTATTGCGGATTCATTTTTATATCACGCTACTGAAGGTAAAATGGATCAAATCACCATCATTGATGGGATACCTCAGAAATATAAAGTTACTCAAATTAAGACATCTAGTGGAGAATCAGCCAAACTCTTAAGTACCGTTGTGGCTCCCATCTATTATCAAAGTCAGTTGTATGGGATGATGAGCATTGATTCTCAATATTCCAATGCCTTTGATGAGAATGATCTTGAGTTGATTCGAATCATTCGTGATAATATCCAAGTCATCATTTCTAACCAACTCTATTTCCATGAGCGCTCTCAACAAGCCCTGATAGATCATATGACTGGTTTATATAATCGTCGTTATTTATCTGAACAATCCCTGAGTATCTTTGAAAGAGCCAAACGATATAGTGAGAAGTTTTGTATCGTGGTATTTGATATCGATAATTTGAAACGAATCAATGATCAGTATGGCCATTTGGCAGGGGATCATGTGATTAAGACCTTTGCCTCTAATCTATTAAGCATCTCTAGAAGAAGTGATATCATCGCTCGTTTTGGAGGTGATGAATTTGTCGCCATCTATCTGATGAGTAATGAGTATGAAATTAAAACAAAACTAGATGCCATGGATAAAAATACGACTTATTCGATTGGAACCAATCGAATTGAGTTAAGTTATAGTTTTAGTTATGGTATTGCTTCATTTCCACAAGATGGAGATTCGTATGTCGATTTAATCAATATAGCTGACGGGAGAATGTATATCAAGAAGTAGGTAATCTTGGAAATGAGGATAATGTATGGATAATACCTTCATTCTAGCCTTGCTTGCGAATTCTGAGAGACTGATTGCATTGAGTGCAATTTCTCAAGTCATCAATTTATTAAATGAAAAACACCCTAAGCTCGAATCGATTGTTCGAGGTATTGTTTTTGGACTGATGGGTATCTTCATCATGATGTATCCATTTAGACTAGAATCAGGTATCTCATTTGATTCCAGATCGATTCTATTAAGCTTAACCGCTTTATTCTATGCTTGGCCAACCACCATTGTAGTCACTGTGATATTAATGGCCTATCGAATCTTTATGGGCGGAGCTGGGATGAATATGGGCCTTATGGTTATTATGACCTCATCCTTACTGGGTGTCATTTGGAAAACCAATCCATACTTAAAGAAGTTTCAAAGTAAATGGGGATACTATTACTCTTTAGGTGTTGCTGTTCATTTAATGGAATGTCTATATATTCTTTTACTACCGCAAGATGTCATGTATATCACCTTTACCAAAATCGGGATTCCAATCCTAATATCGTATCCATTGGTTACCATCATCATCGGTAAACTATTCAATTTTCAAATCATCAAAAGAATCCAAGATCGTCAAATCATCAAAGGCGAGAAAACCATCCGTCGGATATATGATAATGCTCCAATTGGGATATTAACCATCACTAACACCGATAGTATCATCGGAGCCAATTCAGAGTTCTGTACTTTGGTTAATCAAGAAGAATCTGAACTGATTGGCAAACGTTTTATGGACTTCTTAATCTCTAATGATGAAAACGAAGATATCAGCATCATCAATCAGATTACATCTAAGGAAATTGATTTCTTTACCGGAGACCGCATTTTATTAAAGAATGATGGATTGAGAGTTTGGATTAACTTGTCTGTATCTCGAATTGATGAAGCCGATGAATTTATCGTAACCATCCAAGATATCACCCGTCGTAAAGAAAGTGAAATGTTGAATGATTATCTGGTTTACCATGATTCTCTAACAGGTGCATATAATATCAAGTATCTCAGTGAAAGAATCATCGAATGGGAGAAATCACTGAACTTTCCTAAGGTATTTATTTGTATTGATGTAGATAATATAAGAATTGTCAATGATGCCTTTGGGTTTAAAACTGGAGATGAATTACTCACGAAGGTTTATCAAGCCTTATATCAAAGCACCAATCAAACGGGTAAACTCATTCGCTTTAAAAGCAGTGAGTTCATTCTATATGTTTTTGATTTAGACAGATTAGCCATATCAAAAATCATCAATGATATTCGAAGAAGTGTTGATAATATCTATCTAGAGAATGTAGAAGTTTCCGTATCAATCGGGATAGCTGAGATTAAAGCTGATACCAATAAGATTTCCGATTCAATCTTCATCGCAGAAGAAAACATGCGGAAAGAAAAGTTACTCAGTTTAGATCGCTCAGTCAACAATATGATTGATATTATTCTAAAATCATTGTTTGCGAAGAACAGTCGGGAAATGCTACATTCTCAAAGAGTGAGTTCCATCAGTCAAGACATCGCAATTAAAATGAACTTAGATAAATATAGTATAGAGAAAACACGCATTGCTGGATTGATGCATGACATTGGGAAGATTGGTATACCTGAATCCATCTTAGATAAACCAGAAGCTTTAAATGAAGAAGAAATGTTAAAAATCCAAGAGCATTCCATCATAGGTTATCGTATTTTAAGCGCAACCAATGAGTTTGCTGAAATATCAGATATCATCTTATCCCACCATGAACGATGGGATGGGAAGGGCTATCCAAGAGGATTAAGTCAAGATTCGATTCCACTATTTGCCCGCATCATTGCGGTTGCGGATGCTTATGATGCCATGACATCAGAGAGACCTTATCGAAATGCCTACTCAACAGAGCAAGCAATTATTAAGATTAAAGAAGGTTCTGGGACTCAACTGGATCCATATGTGGTTAAAACATTTGTATCACTCATCGAAAATTCAAATCCTTCTTTAAATTTGTTTTAAGCTTATATTATTTTTAATGGTTTATTAAATATCTTTAATGATGGATTTACTTTTAAGATTTTCAATCAAGTCTTTTAGAGTTACTCTAATATCTCTAGGATTATAATTAAGATCATCCTTGGCTTTTTGACTTGAGAAGAGTGAATTTATGAGATGTGTTTGATACTAACAAAATAATCTCATTATTTTAAAATATGCTTACAAATGATACAATGTAAGCACAAACCGAAAGGGTGTTTAATATGAAGGAAACTTTATTAATTGATTTAATAAATAAGAATAATGGAATGATAACTACCAAACAAGCCAGGGAAGCCGGGATTTACAACGTATATTTAAGTAAGTTAGTTAAGAAAGGCAAGTTGGAGCGCATTAGAAATGGGGTTTATTTAGATGTAGATAAACTTGGAGATGAGTATTACCTTTTTCAAGTAAAATTTCATAACGCAATCTTCTCTCACAATACCGCTTTATACTTCAATGGTTTGAGTGAGAGAACACCCGATATGATAGATGTTACCGTATACAGAGGATATAATGCTCATACTTTTCCTAAGAGTATTAAAGTGCATTACGTTACAAAGAATAATCATAATCTTGGTGTAGAAAAGTTGGTATCACCACAAGGCAAAGAAGTGTTGTGTTACAACATGGAAAGAACCATTTGTGACATTATAAAAAACAGTACCAATGTTGATAATGAAATTCGTAATAAAAGTCTAAGAGTTTACTTAAAGTCTGGGAAGATGAATGAGAAGCGCTTATTAGAATATGCTGTCCAACTTAAATGTCTAAAGAAATTGGAGATTATTCTTGAGGTAATATAATGGGTGAATCCGCTAGAAAACTGAAGATCAAAGCCAAAACAATGGCTATTCAAAACAATGTAACAGTTCAAGAAGTTATACAGAGTTATATGTTTGAAAGAATTCTAGTTCGCATTTGTAGTTCACCTTATCATGATAATTTTATCCTAAAAGGAGGGGTACTCTTATCATCCATATCTGGTATCCAATCAAGAACAACAATGGATATGGATACTATGATAGAAGGATTAGATTTTGAAAGCGAGTGTCTTAAAAAGGTGCTTGAAGAAATTCTAGGTCTTGACGTAGATGATGGGATTAGGTTTGAAATCATAAAAATAGAAGACATTAGATCTGATGATAATTATGGTGGGTTTCGATTTATGATTAATGGTATTTTGGACAATATTAAAAACCACTTATCAATTGATGTATCTACTGGAGATATTATTACCCCAAATGGAGTATTCTATCGGTATAAAATGCTTTTTAATGATAATACTATTCTAATAAAATCATATAACATTGAAACTATACTAGCTGAGAAATTTCAAACAGTTTTAGAGAGCAATGGGTTTAAAGGCAGAATGAAAGACTATTACGATATCTGGTATTTTGTTAAGCGTAGTTTAGATGATATTGATTTCGATATTCTAAACAAAGCAATAAATAATACCTTTACCCAAAGAGATTGCCTCTCTGATTTAATAAGGGTTAATGAAATACTAAGTCTAATTAAGGATAGTTCTATTCTAAGAAAAAGATGGAATGAGTATTCTTCAAAGCATAGTTATTCCAAAGATATCAGTTTTGAGAATATAATGGATGCACTTTACGAATTCTCAAATAAATATTAAACCCATATAATAATGCTTGGTTATAAATAAACCATTAAAAGAATCGTTTACACGATTCTTTTTAAATGTTATTAATGATAGAAGTACTTTTAAGATTTTCAATCAAGTCTTTTAGAGTTACTCTAATATCTCTAGGATTATAATTAAGATCATCCTTGGCTTTTTGACTTGAGAAGAGTGAATTCGCATTGAGGATGTGTAAGGAGTCTTTGGTGAAGATCATCGGTTTCTTAGCGATCTTATTGGCTAAGTGAATCATCGGCATGGCAGCATTAACCATAAAGAGGGGAATCTTTATTTTAACTTTATGGATACCCGTTAATTTATACATTATGCTCATTAAGTCAAAGACAGAATAATATTGATTGGCTAAGATATAGGACTTCTGGGGGTTTTTAATTTGGGTGAGTTTGATGATGGCGTTAGAGACATCTCGTACATCGACGAAATCATAACCGCCTTTGATATAGACTTTGAGTTTTCTAGCTAAATAGTCTTTGACCATTTGGGTAACCAAGCCATCATTTGAGTCTTCAGTACTCACGATCCCTGAGGGAAAGACGATACTGGCATTAAAGCCTTTCTCGATCTCTTTCATTAAAAAATGGGTGGCTTCACGCTTACTGTGGGAATAATCACCATAAAGCTCTGATCCCATACTAAAACTCTCTTCTGTGATGATTTGACCATGGTTTAATTCAGGCAAGGCATGGACCGAACTGGTATAAATGAATTGTTTAACTTTATAAAACTGAGAAAGTTCAATGATGTTTTGAGTACCTAAGACATTGACCTTATAAAGCATTGGATTGTAGTTTGAATCGATTGTAATAATACCTGCTGTATGGATGACATAAACCTCAACCTGTTCAGTGTCTTTAAATAGTGGGATTAAAGAGGACTTATCGGTGATATCACCCTCTATGAGCTCTATTTTAGGGCTGATATGACTGATGTTTTGATTGGGTAATATAAGGCCTCTAACCCTATGTTTCTGCATGATTAAAGTATTGGCGATGATGTGGCCAAGATTACCAGTAACCCCTGTAATGATATATAGTCTATTCATGGTTAGTTTGTTCATTCTTCAAGCACATTATAATTCTTAGATTTACTAAATGTGTGGGTATTCTGTGTGAAATGGTGTTTATTATAATTATGAAAATTTATACAAAGTATGGACTAATAAATAGAGCAGGAGTAAAATAGATTAGGTTTTAGTAGATGAGGGGGTAGTATTCCTTGTTCAATAAGCCTAAAATTAGTAAGTATACAAGTTAATCAATTTTATTGGTCATGAAGGAGAAACCATGTACATCATCGTTGTAGGATGTGAAGCCCTAGGAGCTAAACTGGCTAAAGAGCTGGCTAATTTAAATCACAATATCGCTGTAATCGAAAGAGATGAGAATAAACTAGAAGCCTTAGGTGGTGGTTTTAATGGTTTAATCATAAAAGGCATTGAGTTTGATCATGAGAATTTAATCCAAGCTGGGATTAATAGTGCGGATGCCGTATTGGCACTAACCGACGATGATAATCTCAACGTTACAGTCAGCTTAGTATCTTCTCAGATTTTTAATGTTAAACGGGTTATTGCCCAGGTTATCGATCCTGAGCGCCGTCATGTTTATGAACTCTTAGGGATTGAATCCTTTAGTCCCGTTAAGATGGGTGTCAATGCCTTATTATCTAAGATGGATATCACCCCGCTTGAACAACTCGTTCAAGTCAGTTCAGGAATAGAAATTACGCGTATTCAAATACGACGTGACAACCCAATTAAAGTATCCCAAGTCTTTGAGCAAACCAATGCGATTGTATCGGTGGTTGTCCATAAAGGCATCACTGATTTATGCAATCATGATACAGTCTTAGAAGATACCGATTTAGTTGTATGCAGCCATCATATTCGCGATCGTAAGAAGTTGATGGACTTGCTAGTGAAGGAGAACTAATATGAAAGCACTTGTCATCGGTGGTGGTAAAGTAGGCTACTTCTTAGTCAAAACCTTACTAGAGAATAATACCAAGGTTACCTTAATTGAAAAAGATCATGATAGAGCTCAACAGATTTCATCTGAACTCGATATCGAGATTTTATGTGGTGATGGTTCAGACATCAGTATCCTATCGGAAGCTGGGATTGAGAATGCGGAAATTGTTGCAGCCGTAACGGGCAGTGATGAAGAGAACCTAGTCATATGTAAAATCGCTAAAGTCAATTTCCAAAAGAAAAAGACGATTGCTAGAATTAATAACCCTAAGAATATTAAGATGTTTCAAGCCTTGGGTGTCGATAAAACAGTCTGTAGTACCCAAGTCATCGCAACCCTCATCAACAGTGAAATGAATACGCAAAGCGTTAAGATCGTTCAAACCTTTGAGAAGGGTTCCATGGTTTTAGCTGAAATCATCATCACCCCTAAACATAAATGGTCTGATCAAATGATCAAGGATATTAAACTTCCCAATGATTTGGTTCTAATGTCGATTATTCGTGGAGACCATGTGGTTTATCCAAAAGGCGATACGACGATTGAATTGGATGATGTGGTTATGGCAGTGGGTTCAGTTGATACAATTGAATATTTGAGGAAGCATCTATGATGAAAGAACTGAGAGGATACTTGGTAGAGATGCTTTATGTGATTGGCTATATGGTCATCACTTATCTCATTGTCCTTGTAATACTATTATGACCAGCATTCAATATAAAGGGTTTAAAGTTATCTGTTATTATACTGGGTCCATCATATTGGGCTTTAGTCTTTTATTTCTCTTACCGATTGCGGTTGGAGCTTTGTATTCAGATTTAAACAGCATCTTTGATTTTACGATTACGATGAGCATATCAATTCTCTTAGCGCTTAGTATGATGCGCTATGGGAAGATAACGCGTAGTCTTAAAGATCCAATTACTTGGCGATATGGCTTGGTTGTGGCATCCTTAACATGGGTTTTATTGACCATGTTGTCAGCGGTACCTTATGTCCTAAGTGGTCATATGGGATCTTATCTGGATGCGTGTTTTGATGTGATGAGTGGTTTTACGACTACGGGTGTTTTCTTACTTAAAGATATTGATCATATCTCTCAAGCCCTTAATTTCTGGCGCCATATGTTGACCTTTATTGGGGGACAAGGCATGGTTGTCTTAACCTTGAGTTTCTTCATTAAAGAAATGGGTGGCGCTTATAAGTTTTATGTTGGAGAAGGTAAGGATATTGCGCTTGTACCTAATGTTAAAGGCACAGCCCAGTGGATTTGGAAGATCAGTATGGTTTATTTAGCGATTGGTACTTTAATGCTTTGGATCAGTGCTATGGGTTTAGGACTACAACCTTTATCAGCATTCTTTCATGCCATTTATATTTTTGAAGGGGCTTGGAGTACGGGAGGTTTTGCTCCTAATCTACAAAACATCATGTACTATCATGACTTTGGTTTTGAACTGATTGGGATGTTATTCTTCATCATCGGATCATTCAACTTTGGTTTACACTATGCCTTAATCAAAGGTAAGAAAACCGAATTCTTTAAGAATATAGAAATCATCAGTTTTGCGGTTACATCATTTCTAGCAACTGCTTTAGCTGTCTATGCTTTAGAGAGTAGTGGTTTATATACAGATGCGATAGGCTTATTTAGACGGGTTGTATACAACGTTTTATCAGCCCATACAACCACAGGCTTTGGCTCTATATTCGCTCGTCAGTTCGCCTTAGAATGGGGTGGATTGGGTATTACGGTTATGGTTATCGCCATGTTGATTGGTGGCAGTGCTTGTTCTACTGCGGGTGGAATCAAAGGTTTAAGAGTGGGAATCGTCTTTAAAGGCATCATCGCAGATATTAAAAAACTGATCAGTTCAGAGAAACAAGTGAGAGTGGTTAAGTATCATCATATTAAAGATCAAATCTTAGATGATGCGGTATTTAGATCAGCTGCGGTGGTCATGATTCTTTATATCGTTATGTTTGTGGTTGGAGTAATCATCTCAACCCTCTATGGTTATCCATTGGCTGACTCAGCCTTTGAAGTCGCATCTGTTTCAGGTAACGTTGGTTTATCAATCGGAATTATTTCACCGACCATGCCAACAGTGATGAAAGTATACTATATGTTGGCGATGTACATGGGCAGATTAGAATTCATTTCTATCTTTGCACTGCTCGGCTTATTCATCAAAGGAGTTAAACAATGGTTAAAACTTTACTAGGAATCTTATTGAGCTTTAGCCTTCAAGGTAGTGTCACAATCAATGAACTGATTGAGCGTAGTTTAACTCAAGCAACCCAATCGGTTGACATTAGAGCAGAGGCCATTGGCGAAGTCCTTGAAAGAGGTGAATATGCTTGGGTTAACGTCAATGATGGAAGCAATGCGATTGGTGTCTATGTCCCCATCTATCTAACTGAAAATATTGAATTCTTTGGGGATTATGAACACAAAGGTGACACCTTAAGAATCGTTGGAACCTTCAATCGGGCTTGTGTTGAACATGGGGGTGAAATGGATATCCATGCGACTCAGATGTTTGTGGTGGTGGATGGTTATCATACCCCACATCCATTAGAACTCTGGAAGATCATTTTAACCATAGGCTTATTTGGCTTAGCCATGTTTAGTTTATATATGGGAAGAGACTATCTAAAAAATCGTAGACTTAGAGCCGTTGAGTAATCAATGGCTTTTTTAATGCATCAATAAAGACAAATGCGTGATAATCGGTATAATAAACACTAAGGAGACTTATGTTAAATATCATCTTAGGATTAGTTGTATTTTATTTAATTGTTTATGGCATTGCGATTAAGCAGAATAACCATGGATTGGTTGATATTGCCTGGGGTTTGGGCTTTGTCATCAGTGGGTTAATTGGATTAATCAATCAGACTTTAACTTGGCCAAAAGTACTTGGCTTTATGATGCTGATTATCTGGGGACTACGTTTAAGTATTTATCTGTTTATGCGTAACTATGGCAAAGTCGAAGATCCACGCTATCAAGCCATGCGACTTAATTGGGGTAAGCACCCTTATCTTTATAGTTTCATTCAGGTCTATCTACTTCAAGCCATCTTACTCTTTCTCATCAATCAACCATTTTATGCCTTAGCTTCGCTAAATCAAAATCAGTTTACTTATCTCAGTGTTTTAGCTTTAATTGTCTGGCTGATTGGCTTCATGTTTGAAGTCATTGGTGATCATCAACTCAATACTTTCAGACACAATCCAAACAATAAGGGTAAACTATTGACGACTGGTCTTAGAGCGTATACCCGTCATCCCAATTACTTTGGGGAAGCCCTAATGTGGTGGAGTATGAGTATCTATGCGTTTAGTGTAGGGGCATCAGTCTATGTCCTACTCAGTGCAGTCTTAATCACCTATCTTTTGCGTTATGTATCCGGTGTACCATTGCTTGAGAATCGATATAAGGATCGTTTAGACTTTAAAGAATATGCAGCTAAAACCAGTGTCTTTATCCCCTGGTTTCAAAGGAAAACAAAATGAAAACAGTTAAATTTATGGCATGGTTGGGTGCGATCATCATGGCATCCATGATTATTTTTACTTCAGTTACTGGAGACTTTTTTAAAGAAGGCTCTATCTTATTAAATATGGTTTGGGGTCAAATGAGTATGGTTGATCTCTATGTGGGCTTTATTCTATTCTACATGTGGATATTTAAAAGAGAAAAGAAAACCAGTCATAGACTGATTTGGTTGGTTTTAATTCTAACGATGGGAAATCTAATCACAGCGGTTTATATTTTAAAGGCTGCCTATGAAAGTAAGACTGAACTAGAGTTCTTTATAGGTAAATAATTACTCGACAGCTTTAAGCGCTTCAACCAAGGCAATCTTTCTGATCTTAAATTCTAAGATAAAATTGGTGAGTGCTGTAAAGGCAAAGGCACTGACTACTGAAGCAATAATCACCATGATATCGGTATCACTGATCATCATGAACTCATTGGTTGAGACCAATTCCGAAATGACTTTATATAGGATAATACCCATGGGAATACCACCAATTGAACCCAATAAAACTAAAAGATAGTTTTCTATATTGATTAGTTTTTTTACTTCTTTAACACTATAGCCAAGCACTCGTAAAGTAGCCAACTCACGCTCTCTTTCAATGATATTGATGGAAGCTAAATTATAGATGACGGTTACGGTTAATGCTGCAGCTGAGAAGACGATGATTAGAATGATGCGAGTGAGCATACTCAAGATTTCTTTGGTTCGATCGATCATTTTCTGTTTGGTGTCTACCGATAAAACATTGGGATCATTTAATAGAGTTGTGGTATCAACCTCATCTAGAGTACTGATCATAAAATCTTTGGTTTGGGTTGATAAACCCATCGTCTCAAACATATTGAAACTGACATAGACATTCTTACCTAAGTTTTGTTTATCGATATCCGTTATCTTAAGGTCATATAAGGCCTTATCGATTTCAATCTGCATCGTATCCCCAATCTTTAAATCATAAAGGATCGACATGTTTCTAGGGATGATGACACTGTTGGCTTTCATCACGATTTTATGTTCATTGACACTTTGTAGATGCATCAAGGTCTGATTGGGAATTAGGGCATATAGACTGATCGAATCCGTCTCATACGTCGCATAGACATTTTTACGAGGTTCAATTGTTTCAACTGCGATTGGTAAATCAATCTGGGCATAGGGATCATAATCTTGACGCATATGAATGGTCGCATCGAAATCATATGAATCGACGGTATTGTTGATCATCACATTGGCACTGATTTGGAGGGATAAACCAGTAATCAATAAGGTAATGGCTCCAGTCACACCCACTGAGCTTAAAAGAATCTTGATACTGCCTTGTAGGATATTACGGACAATCAACTTCTGGGTATATTTTAATCGTTTCCAGATAAACGGTACTTTCTCAAGCAGTGATCGTTTAGACTTACTTAAAGCCTTAGGTCGCATCCCACTGGCTGGTATTTCATGTAAGACATGTCTTAAGGCAAAGATGATTGAAATAGAGGCAAAGAAAATCGCTAAGACAACTGCGATCGCCATCAAATCAAAATAATAGATAATCTTGATTTCTGGCAAACTAAAACGGGTCGTAAAGATATTGAATAGATTAACCGGTACCACATAATTTCCAACCAAGGAGAATATAACTGAACCTAATAGTGCTGCCCACCACCCATAGAATAAATAACTCAGTGTAATCTGATTCTTATTTAAGCCTAGGGCTTTCATAATCGCAATCTGAGTTCGATCATGTTCAATCGTCTTAGACATCGAGATTAAGATTAGAATGGATGCGACTAAGAAAAACAAGAGTGGAAAGATGCTTGTCATGACCTCAATAGGACCGATGATATTATCGATCATCGCAAAACTCGGATAAGAACTTCGATCGATCCATTTAATCAAATGCGTATCACTTTCAAAGTGGGTCTTTAATGCTTGAGTATTTCCTTCAACTAAGATTTCATAATAATTGGTCGTGATGGCATCAAGTGTAGCCAAGGCATCCACTTTTTCGGTATTAAAGGTAGCTAGATTGGCAGCGTAAGTATCGAAGCCTTCATTGAGCTTATTTTGGGCATCCGCAAACGTATGATTGGCTGTGCTTATCCCATTGTTGACTTGACTTAAACCACTTAATACAGTCGCATTTTGACCATCGAGAATGGCTTTTTGAGCAGCGATTTGTTCAGGTGGAATGGCTGGATTAAGTGCTAAAAGTTCTAAAGCACTATAGGCATCTTGGATACTCTGATAATTAACTAAAAGACTATCCTTTTGACTCTGTAGCTTAGTTAGGGTAGATGCTTTATTTGTGTCTAAGTCTTTTTGATTAGAATTTAGAGTAACTAAGGCATCGTCAAGTTTAGCTTGATTGAGTGCCAATTCATCTGTGATGGTCACTTTAGCTTCAAGATAAGGAATACTATGATGATTGAGTTCGATGAGGGTTTGATGATTGGTATAGATGATGCCTAAGCCTTTTTTATCACTGGCTGCATCTGAATTGTCTTTAGATTTATAAGCAAACTCAGGACTTTCAAATAGACCTGTGATGATGAAAGTATACGTCTCATTATCAATAACGATATCTAAGCTATCTTCAATGGTTAAACCATTACTAAGGGCAAATGAGCGATCGACTAAGATCTCATCATCATTGATGGGTAAACTACCTGTAATGAGTTGAGCTCGATTGATATCACTGGGTTCTAGAAAACGATAGGTAACACTGGTTCCATGAAGCACGGTATCCACTTGAAATCGATAACGACCTTCAATCAGTAAATCAGGATATTGATTTTGATAATCTATTAGCTCTTGGCTATCCATCCCCGATACATAAATCCAGGCATCCGCTAAGTGATAATCTTTATAGTAAGTACTAAGATAGGTATCTAGATTGCGTATGGTGGAAAGTAGACCTGTAAAGATGGCACTTCCAATCGCAATGATTAGGATGATGGCGAGAAACTGAGTAAAGGTATCTTTGATAACGCGAAGTGAGCGTTTAATTAAATACTTCATTGCCAGTCAATCTCAAGGACTGTTTTACGTTCTTGATTGAGGTAGACATGATCGATTAAGCCATTTCTAACGTGGATGACCTTATCAGCCATTTCAGCGATCTGTTGATTGTGGGTGATTAAGATGACAGTCTTACCTAAATCACGATTGAGCTCGTCGAGTAACTGTAAAACCGTACGACCGGTTTCATCATCGAGTGCTCCCGTTGGTTCATCGCATAATAAGAGTAGAGGATTCTTCGCTACCGCTCTAGCGATTGCGACCCGTTGTTGCTCACCACCGGATAGTTGCGAAGGGAAGTTATCTTTACGATCCGCTAAACCCACTTTAAAAATGATGTCGTGGGCATTGAGGGCATTCTTAGATACACTGGAGGCAAACTCCACATTCTCTAGTGCTGTAAGATTGGATATTAGGTTATAGAACTGAAAGACAAAACCCACTTTATCTCTGCGGTATTGGGTTAATTGTTTATCTTTATATTGGGCTATGTCTTTACTTTCAACTAAGATTTGACCATTGCTTAGAGTATCCATGCCTCCTAAGAGATTGAGAATGGTTGATTTACCGGCGCCTGATGCGCCTAAAATAACCACAAACTCACCTTCATGGATCATAAAACTAACCCCTTTTAAAGCATGAATCGCTACTTCACCCACTTTATATATTTTACTGACATCTTTAAATTCGATAATTTCGCGCATTAGGGTACCTGATTTAACCATTATATGCTTATTCAAAGACTTATCAATATCAAGCATTTTAAACTAAACAGCTTTATTTGGTTTTAATAAACTCAGTTTCTTTAGCATAATACTGGGTTCAAAACTATGAACCATCGCTTCTTTAGCATCTATTTTACCTGAGACTACTAAATCATAAAGCATCGCATCCATACTCATCATGCCCTCATCTTTAGATGAGGCAATCGTATTGGCTAATTGATGGGTTTTACCTTCTCGGATTTGATTTCTAACCGCATTACTATTGACCATGATCTCAAAGACTGGCAGTAATTGATTATCTACAGTATGAACGAGTTGTTGAGATATGACGGCTTGTAGCACCATCGCCAATTGAACTCTGATTTGAGTTTGTTGCGTTGCGGGAAAGACATCGATGATGCGATCGATTGTATTGGATGCCCCCAAGGTATGTAGGGTAGAGAAAACCAGATGGCCAGTTTCGGCTGCTGTGATGGCTAAGGCGATTGTTTCTAAGTCACGCATCTCTCCAATGAAGATGACATCTGGTGCTTGTCTTAGAGCGGCTTTTAAAGCCATGGCTGTACTGAAACAATCGGTCCCAATCTCTCTTTGGGATACGATTGATTTATTGTGTTTATGAAGAAACTCAATTGGATCTTCAATGGTTACGATATGAGCTGATCGATGATGATTGATTTGATCAATCAGTGTAGCTAGAGTACTGGATTTACCACTACCTGCAGGCCCACTGATGATGACTAATCCTTTTCGTAGTGTAGCGAAATGACTGACTTCACTTGGAATATGTAGTTCTTTAGCACTGGGAATACTAAAGCGAACGATTCTTAAGACTGCAGCTAAAGAGCCTCTTTGTCTAAAAATGTTGACTCTAAAACGAGCCAGAGTAGTCAATGAAAAGGAAAAGTCATCATTGCCTTCTTTATTAAGGTTATCCATTGAACGATGCTTAGACAGTTCATAGAGTTCACTGACATAGGCTTCAGTCTCAAAGGCTGAACACGGACTTTCAGTGATGGGGATTAATTCATTGCGGACTTTAATCTCGATTGGACAACCCGCAACGATAAAGATATCCGATGCTTTCTTTTCAACTGCGATTTCAATTAAGGCTTGGATACTCATTATTTGCCTCCCCAGATTGGATCACCATTCTGTGTATAATCCTGATGATTGTCGATCACGAAGACTGTGCCAATTCTTTCTAAGAGTAAGTCAGTTTTAGTTTGACTTAACTTTAGAGTATTGATTTGACTGAAATCGTTCTCAGTAATGCGATAAATCAAGGTTCTATTTATATTATTATACTGTATTTCAGGATGAGTGCTTAGAAACTGCTGAAATACTAAGTTGATATTCGCATTGGATTCAAGTGGTTCACACAGGTCACTTAATTCATTTAGATACGCAAAGTAAGCTTCTTCAGTCAATGAACTTAATCGATAACTTGCACTAAGGATGGTGGCACTGCGTTTAAGGGCAGCTTGTTCATTACGGGCACTTAAGAAAGTCACAATCGCAAAACTACTCATCATTAAGACGATAAAGACAGTAAGCAGGGTACTTAAACCAAAGAGATTGATGCTTCTATTGGTTTTCATGGTTTAGCTCCAATACGACGGATACATCATATTCAGTGATGATTTTTCCATCATGACTCTTTAAAGTTAGATGACTCTTCTGATAAGTGATTAGGTTAAGTGTGCTTAGGGTCTTAGTAAAACTCAGTGTATAATCATCGGCAATTGGATCCAATTCCCCATCGGCATTAAACGTAAAAGTATTAGAGTCTTTTAATAATTCAAATAGAGTAACGCCACCTGGATTGCGTAGATCTTCAGAATAATTGATGAGAGTTTCCATCATTTTATACTCTGCTTGGTTGGCTTGATTCATCTCTGCCGTATGACTAAAGACACTAAAGACAATACTCATACTGACAGTCAGGATGATTAAACTTAAACTCAGTTCTAAAAAGAAAAAGGAGGGTCTATTTTTCATGGGTTTTGACTCAATCGACTATAAATAATCGTATGTTTCTTTTGATTAGAATCAAGGAAATCTATGGTGATGGTATGCTCAGCCATCGTCATAGTTAAGTCAGTGAGTTGACTGATGGGCATGGCAGACTCTAAATCTAGGAGTGCTGATTCAGTGTATTGTTCATACAAAGTACCATTACTTTCATAAATCAATAAGCAATAACCATCATAATCCAGTTCTAGATAAGTTATACCATTCCTGTTTAATAGATGGACCTTATCATAAATATCACTTTGTTTTAAACGATTATTAAAATAGTTGATGCTGGTTTGAATGTTTAAATCCTTCTCTTGGCGAGCGGTCATATTTCGATATAAAGGAGCTCCATAGAGGATGAGTAAACTGATTCCTCCCACATAAATACTTAAAAGAATGAATAGAGCGATGGTTTGGATGGTGTTACGATTCATCAAGGCTCCTTTCGATAGACACTGACATCAGGTCTAATATTGGCCCCAATCGTTTTATAATAAACGAAGTAGGTTTTCGCATCGACTTGAACCCCATAGTGTTCAATTAGATAATCCAGTTTAGCTGGATAGAAACCTTCTTGGGCATAGCATAAACTTAAAGAACGCTGAATCGCATCTTCAACTTGTTGGGTGCTTTGTTTGTTAAAGTTGGCTTGGACTTGTAAGAATAAGAGGGTACTTAATCCAAGGATCACCAGCATAATCAGTAAGCGTTTCATATCAACTGATCGCATTCATGATCCCAATTAATGGAATGATCAGGGCAAATAAGACAACTGAGACAAAGACACTGAGAATGATGATAAAGATGGGTTCAATTCGATTAAGAGTCTTCAATAGATTTTCTTCAGCTTCAGCTTGCATTTGGATAAAGACAGTACCCATCACTGCTTCAAGTTGGCCTGTTTTAATCCCAATATGAATCGTGTTTTGAATCAATGGTGGATAGACCTGAAGATGATTCAGTAATTCATAGATGCCTTCATTGGGTAATAATGCTTCTTTGGCTGAAAGGAGTTGTTGACGCAATTTACCCTTTGGGATTTGAGCCAATAAGATCGTCATTGCTGTTTCTGCATCTAGAGCACCTTCCAATATGATTTGAGTGATGTAGGTAAAGCGTGCGACTTCATAGAGATATTTACTAGAAGGGAAAAGTCGTAAGGCAAAATCCAACACCGACTCTTTTTGTCTAAAGATATGATTGAATTGAATGACGATTAAGTTTATGCCAATAAAGGTCAATATGATTAGTCCTAAGATACTCATGCCTTGAGCGAAGTAAACCAAACCTGTCATCCAGCCATTGTTTAAACTTCCAAGTTGTTCAAAGACACTGAGAAAGACGGGTAATACCACAAAGCTCAGTACTCCAATTACTAAGATTAGAATGCTCAATAGAATCAAAGGCATCAATAAGGCTTCTTTTAGAAATCGTTTAGATTGGGATTGGTTACTATAATAGTGACTTAAGTGTAGGGCGATCTTGTCTTCTTTACCCACACTTTCCGCAGCTCTATAGGCTTCAACCATTTCAATTGGAAAAGCTTTATCTTTGGCTAAAGCCAGCGATAAATGACCTTCTTTTTCAGTATTGCTGATTAATAAGGCAATATCGATGGTTTTAGAGTCCATTTCCATCAGTTTTAAGCCTTCAGTTAAAATAATACCGGAGGCATAGATTAGATTGAGTTGGCGATTAAACTGGGCTAAAGTGTCATCTTCGTATCGTTGCATGGTGTGCTCCTTAATAAGTCAATTTATTCTGGTAAGTCCCAAAATAAAGGCCTTGTGCATCAAAAGTAGGATCCATTCTTTCCCATTTCTCTTTAGCGAAATAAATGGAAGGGTTAATCCAACCAATATCTTTAATATAGACTTCTACCCAAGCATGGTAACCCACACTCACATAACCCGTAATCACACGGGTTGGGATTTGTTGGACCCTCAGCATGGCTGCCATTAAAGCCGCGTAGTCAAAACAAATGCCTTTCTTTAATTCTAAGGTTTCATCAACCTTAGGTAAGATAAAAGTCGTCTTCGCAATCTCCGCTTTTTCTTTATCATAATCGATCGTCGTAATGATGTATTTATAGATCGAATAGACCCGTTTTAGTTCACTATGATCATTCTTAGTTAATTCAAATGATTTAGAGATAGCCAAAGTTTCGGGGTTATAATTGATGATTTGACTGGGATATAGAAACACTCTTAGTGGATCACTCATCGTCACACTGATTTGGGTTCCAGCTACCACCACATAGGTATCGCCTTCTTTATGCTTCATTAGACGAATTTTATAGTCTCCATTACCACTCTGTAGTGGTAAGACCGTATAAACATCCTCATATAGATCATAAGTATAGGAGACATCTTGAAAAGTGATTTGAGCTTTTTTGATGGTTCCATCAGATGGTCCTTTAACACTGATATAGCCTTCATCACTGTGACTATAATCTAAAGTATAACCTTTATTACTGAAGACTTTAGTACCTGGTTGAGTTGGCCATAATATCTGATCAAATGTTGGTTGAGGACTCTCTGTTCCATCAGAAGGGTATTGTCTAAATGGATTATAAAACTGCAAGACAACAAAGCTGCCTACACCTAGGACGATGATGATAATGATGAGAATAATCCATGGTTTAGACCGCATGAGCACCCTCTTTTTAACTCTGTTTGTATTATAACATAGTTTTATATCTATACAGAGGGCGTGTGGCTTGTGTATAATAGATACCATGAGTAAGCAAGTAAAAGACAAGATCATCAGTGGATTAAAACGGATTTCCAATCATCCCTATTTAAAGGCTTATCAGAAAGCACTAATGGCATTAATTGGAGTCAGTTTTATCGCTGGCTTACTAGTAGTCTTAATGCATCCCATTTCAGGGATTGACCAAGGTTTTTATGATGCTTGGACGAAGTTCGTTGAAAACAATACAGCCTTATTAAACAGTCTTTTGGATTTCAGTATTGGATTAATTGCCTTATATTTACTGATTGGTTTGATTCTGAATCTAACCAAGCAGTATCATATGGAACCCTTTCATCCTTTGATGGCAGCAATGGCATCATTTCTTGTCAATGGATTACTCTTGGTTGACACCAACCTTCATTACTCGATTCGTTATTTAGGCATTGAAGGAATCCCAACTGCTTTAATCATTGGGATACTCAGTGTTGAGATCTTTAGGTTGATGACTTGGTTAAGCAATAAAACTTTGACTAAACTCAAACATAAACCAATCCATCTATTGGATGTTGGACTGGCTTATATCGTGATACTGGTGGGAGCCTTACTTCTTCGCTTATACTTTAGTGGATTGGATACGGTATTACCTGCTTGGTTATTGAGTGGACTATTACCACTGTTTAAAGCGTCAGACTCAATTTGGGTCTTATTGGCGATCTTTACTCTAGCTAGAGTTCTTTGGTTCTTTGGGATTGATGGAACGCGTTTATTGATGAGTGTTCTATTACCGATTATCGTCGTGAATAATGCGGAAAATCTAATGGCTTTTCAAAATGATATGGCGATTCCGCATATCCTAAGTACGAGTTTTCTCTTATTTGAAATGGGTGCACTCCCATTAATTCTGGCGATGCTTATAGCTAAATCTAAAGACATTAAAGGCAAGGCAACGCTTCATTTAATCCCAGCTCTATTTAATTATAATGAAGGGGCATTTCTAACACTACCTGTGGTCTTAAATTGGATCATGTTTATACCCTTGGTACTCAGTAGTACCTTATCGATTGGACTTAGTTATTTAGCCATCTCTATGCATTGGGTATCTGTGCCATTGTTTACCTTTGGACCCTATATCCCAAGTGCAATTGGATTGTATCTCAGTACGATGGATTATCGCTCGATCGTCTTATGGTTGGGTTTATTAATTCTATCAACCCTAATATACTTACCGTTTCTACTTAAGAAACAAGTTAAACTTGAAGTAGAATAGAATATAGTTTAAAAGAAAGGTGGGAACTTATGGACGCTTGGTTATGGCTGATTGTAGCTGTCTTAGCTTTATTGATTGAGATTATTACCATCGGACGTTTGGTTTCGATTTGGTTTGTCTTTGGAGCAGGCTTAGCCTTTATCGCTCAAGTATTTCATTTGGGTTTTACTATTGAAGTCATCTTCTTTATGATTGGTAGTTTGGTTTCGTTTATATCGATGCGACCCTTGGTTAAACGCTATCTCAATAAGGGACAGAGTCCAACCAATGCCGATCGCTATATTGGTCAACAAGTTAGAATCATTGAGGCTGTCAGTCCTGAAAAATGGGGTGCAGTTACCTTACAAGGAATTCGCTGGAGTTGTAGAGAAGTCAACAATCAAGCCATTGACGTAGACAGCTTGGTTGAGATTATTGCCTTAGAAGGCGCTAAACTAATCGTCAAGAAAGTGTGATTTAAATGGAAGGCTTCTTAGTAACGATGTTCTTATTTATTGCGTTGTTGGTTGTGGTTGCGGTGATTGCTTTAACGGTTAAAGTGGTACCTCAAGCCAGAGCCTTTGTAATTGAACGTTTGGGTTCATATTCACATACCCTTCAAAAGGGTTTACACATCATCATACCCATCGTAGATCGAGTATCTCTTGATGTAACCTTGAAGGAACAAGTCTTTGATTTTGCCCCTCAACCAGTCATCACCAAAGACAATGTCACGATGATGATTGATACGATTGTTTTCTTTCAGATTCTTGATCCTAAGTTGTATGCGTATGGAGTTCAAAATCCAATCAAGGCGATTGAACTATTATCAGCGACGACACTAAGAAATATCATTGGTGATTTAGAATTGGATGATACACTGACTTCTCGTGAGATTATTAATACGAAAATGCGCGTTATCTTAGATGAAGTAACCGATCCTTGGGGTATCAAAGTCAATCGGGTTGAAGTTAAAAACATCACCCCTCCTAAAGATATTCAAGAAGCGATGGAGAAACAAATGCGGGCTGAAAGAGATCGCAGAAGTGTGATTCTGGTCGCTGAGGGTGAAAAGCGTTCAGCCATTCTAGTGGCTGAAGGTGAAAAAGAATCGATGGTTTTAAGAGCTCAGGCTCGTCGTGAGGCATCGATTGTTGAAGCCCAAGGTCAAGCTGAAGCATTAGAGACTGTATATGCTGCTCAAGCTAAGGGAATTGAACTTTTAAAGAAGGCTAAACCAGACCATGCGATACTAACTTTAAAGAGTTTTGAAGCTTTAGAGAAGGTTGCAAATGGCCAAGCGACTAAGATTATCATTCCTTCAGATATCCAGAGTATGGCTGGACTATTAGCTTCAGCCAAAGTTATGTTAGAGAAAGATTAAGAAAAGGTCAACCTTTTCTTTTTTAATGAGGTGAGTTTATGATTGAAGTAAGACATGTAACTAAAACGTTTGTCAAATATGAAAAAGAAAAAGGCTTATTGGGTATGCTTAAAGCGTTTTTTAATGCCCGTAAAGTCATCACTAAAGCGGTGGATGATATCTCATTCAGCGTTAAGCAGGGTGAAGTGGTGGGTTATATTGGAGCCAATGGGGCTGGTAAGAGTACAACGATTAAAATGCTGACGGGGATTGTGACTCCGACCAGTGGTGAGATCTTAGTCAATGGATTGGTGCCTTATCAAAAAAGAGTAGAGAATGCGAGAAATATAGGCGTTGTCTTTGGTCAAAGAACCCAACTATGGTGGGACTTACCCTTAGGAGAATCCTTTAGTATCCTAAAAGAAATCTATGAAATACCCACAGAAGTATACAATCAAAGATTGGCTTTATTTGATTCAATTTTAGACATCAATAGCTTTATTAAGTCACCGGTTAGAACTTTATCTTTGGGTCAAAGAATGCGGGCGGATATCGCCGCTAGTTTACTGCATAATCCCAAGGTTCTCTATTTAGATGAACCAACGATTGGCTTAGATGTATCCGCTAAAAAGAAGATGCGTGAAGCCATTAAAAAGATGAACCAAGAGTTCAATACGACGGTTATCTTAACCACCCATGATTTGGATGATATTGAAGAGTTATGTCAGAGAATCATGATCATTGATGCCGGTAAGATCATCTATGATGGTCAACTCAGTGAGATTAAAGATAAGTATGGGGCCAGTCGTAAGATTGTATTTGAATTAAAAGATGCTTGGGATAATCAGATTGATTTATATTCGATCTTTAAAGTTGATCAAACAGTCATGCAGGTAAAAGCTGATGAGAATAAATTAGAGATTAGTTTTGATAAACATATCATGAATGTGGCTCAAATCTCTCAAGTCATTCTACAGATGACTGAGGTGAATGATTTAGCCATCTTAGACGCAGATATCGAGACGATCGTTATGAAGATATACTCTGAAGGTAAAGTGAATCTATGAGTCGTTTAAGACCCTATCTGGCGTTTATGCGAGCGAGTTTCAGTATGAATCTGGCTTATCGCATGCATATCGTCTTTTGGATATTCAGTGATTTCATCCAGATTGGTTTGATGCTATTGGTTTGGGTAGCCGTTTATCAAAACAGTGACTCTGCTTTAATCTATGGTTTCAGTCTCAATCAAATCTTAATCTATAATCTCATCGTCAATATGAGTGCCTCTTTTACACGGATGAATCCAGTATGGGATATCGCTGAGGATTATTACGATGGCAGAGTTGCGATGAGTTTGATTAAACCGACTCGCTATATCACCCAGATTTTCTTTCAGAACCTCGGTTCTAATATCTTTGGGAATATCTTAATCTCACTTCCTTTATCAATTGCCTTGGTGGTCTTAGGCATCAATCATCAAATCGATATCACATTACTCAGTTTGGCTTTATATGTCTTAAGTTTGGGGATGGGACTATTCATTAGTTTCTATGCCAACTTTATCTTCGCTAATCTGGTCTTTTATACGGATGCCACCTTTGGGATGTTTCAACTCAATGAAGCCATTGTAAGAATCTTTTCGGGATCTTTGATTCCCTTGGTTTTCTTTCCAGGCTGGTTGAAGTTGATTGCGGATTTCTTGCCTTATGGAAGTATCCAATATATTCCAACCATGATTCTGATGGGGCGAATCACTGGAACTGAGATTGTGCTTAGAATGCTGATTCAATTGGCGTGGGTCTTGGGTTTAGCGCTGAGTGCTCATATGCTATGGAATCATTCTTTACGTCGTATGAAGGTTCATGGTGGTTAAGATGAAACGCTATCTTAAAATATATCAAGTCTTTCTCTTTCAATACTTAAAACAGTTGCTTCAATATCGGATGGATTTCTTGATTGGGGCAGGCTCTTTTCTCTTTATTCAAGCTTCTGGGGTATTATTTATTACTCTAGTATTTACCCAGATTCCTAGTTTAAATGGATGGACCTTAGATAAGATGATTTTCTTATATGGTTTCTTTCAATTGCCAAGAGGAATTGATCATCTCTTTACCGATAACATCTGGTTGATTCCATCTAAAGTTAGACGGGGTGATATTGATCGCTATTTGGTTAGACCCATCAACCCACTGTTTCAATGCATCGCAGAGCGCTTTCAACCTGAAGCATTTGGTGAATTGATTGTAGGAGTCATCTTAATTGGGTATACAGTGGATAAAGTAGGGATTACATTAAATCTATTAACTTTAGGGATGATGTTAATCTATATCATCATGGGTTCCATGATTTATACAGGGATTAAATTGATTACCGCCAGTGTTGGCTTTTGGGCAATGAACTCCATGCCTTTGATGACCAGTGTTTATAACATCGCTGACTTCTCTAAGTATCCCATCGTTATTTTTCCTAAACTAGTTCAGATTATAATTACATATATAGTACCCTTTGGTTTTGTCAGTTTCTTTCCAGCCAACAGTATTCTCAATCACAGTTCATCCTTGGATGTCTTAATGGGTTCAAGCTTGGCTCTAATCTTATTATGGTTGGTGGCTTATCGCTTATGGTTGTTTGGCTTAAAGAGTTATCAAAGTGCCGGAAGTTGACATCGATTAAAGTTATTACTATGACTTTGTAAAATAAGATAGTTTTTTCTGTACAAAGCATCTCTCTTCGTGTATAGTATAAAAAACAGTGAAAAGGATATGTGGATTTAGGTTATCCGTAGAGCGAGTTGAAGATGGTGAAAGTCAACCGGAACCCTGATATCTGTAACCCCTTGGAGTTATTTCTTCGAAGTCACAGTAGAGGAAATCGGGACATCCCGTTATCGGTGTAGGGTTTGATAGAACCCGACAGAGTGACCTTTTTGAGGTAATATGGGTGGTACCACGGAGCTATACAGCCTTCGTCCCTAGAGGATGAGGCTGTTTTTTTATGGGAGGCCCTTATGTGCGGAGTCATGTTTTGTGAAGGTAGAATTGATCGTGAATTGTTCACTCAGAGTTTCAATCTGATTGCTCATCGAGGACCGGATGAATCTAGAGTCATCATCGATGAGTTTGGATCTTTTGGTTTTCATCGCTTAGCGATTATGGATGTATCGGAGAATGGGATGCAGCCATTTGAAACATCAACGCTTCGTTTGATGTGCAATGGAGAAATCTATAATGAACTGAAGATCAAAGATGAATTCATTGATTATCCTTATATTGGCCATAGTGACTGTGAAGTCTTATTACCCTTATATGAAAAATATGGTAAAGAGATGGGATCTTATTTAGATGCCGAGTTTGCCTTTGTCTTAGTTGATAAAGTAAAAGGCATTACCGTCGCAGGTAGAGATCCATTAGGGATTAGACCTTTGTTTTATGGGATATTAAAAGATAGCCGTAAGATGGCTTTCGCATCAGAGGCCAAAGCCTTGGTTGATCTATGCGATTACATTAAGCCATTCCCTTGTGGATACATCTATTATGATGGAGCCTTTATTCAATATCACGATATCACAGCGGTTCATGATACCCCTTTAAAAGATATAAAATTAATTCAATCGAAGATATCAAGTGGTTTAATTGAAGCGGTAAAGAAAAGAATGATGTCGGATGTTCCCATTGGTTATTTGCTCAGTGGCGGATTGGATTCATCCTTGGTTTGTGCGATAGCCGCTCAATACACCAAGGGTCCCATCACAACCTTTGCGATTGGAATGGCTAAGGATGCGATTGATTTAAAATATGCGAAACAAGTTGCAGATTATATTGGTAGTACGCATCATGAAGTAGTGATCAGTATGAAGGATGTCTTAGATGCATTAAAAGATGTGGTCTATCATTGTGAGTCCTATGACATCACCACCATTAGAGCTTCCTTAGGTATGTATCTATTAACCAAATACATTAAGGAAAAGACTTCAATTAAAGTGGTATTATCAGGAGAAATCAGTGATGAATTATTCGGTTATAAATATACCGATTATGCCCCAAGTGCTTCAGCTTTTCAAACTGAAAGTGAGAAGCGCTTAAATGAATTATATATGTATGATGTCTTAAGAGCCGATCGTTGTATCGCGGCTTGGTCCTTAGAAGCGCGGGTTCCGTTTGGTGATCTAGACTTCGTTAAAGATGTGATGTCGATTGATCCAGCCTTAAAGATGAATACGTATGGGGTAGGGAAGTATCTTCTAAGATCAAGTTTTGCGGATACGGATTTACTACCAGATTCAATACTATTTAGAGAGAAAGCGGCTTTCTCTGATGCGGTAGGTCATTCAATGGTTGATGAACTTAAAGCGATGGCTGAAAGACTCTATACCAAACAAGATCTACTATTGGCTTTAACCAAGTATCCGCATTGTACTCCGCATACCAAAGAAGCACTGTGGTATCGTGATATCTTTGAAGGATTCTATCCTTTACAAAGTTCATGGATTAAAGCTTTCTGGATGCCCAATGCCTCATGGGATGGATGTCAAGTCGATGATCCATCAGCTAGAGTTCTA
>Ga0247840_10001021_pt1 | contig 56003 bp, 46 predicted proteins | sample LaCruzMarch2015__FD_192404 | JGI IMG/M metagenome (GOLD analysis project Ga0247840, IMG submission 192404) | Freshwater microbial communities from meromictic Lake La Cruz, Castile-La Mancha, Spain - LaCruzMarch2015_17m | ecosystem: Environmental > Aquatic > Freshwater > Lake | place: Spain... | reverse complement strand
CGTAAGATTCTTAATTATCAAACGCCGACAGAAGCCATCTTAACGCATTTCAATCAACTTCAAATGACTTGATTCAGCTCAGATTCTTTTATTTCAAAAAGTGGACGACTTGATATTGCAATTTACGATCGATATTAATTCAATAAAAAACCTGATATTTTAATTGATATCAGGTTTTTATATTATTTCTTTTTCTTTTTAAAGAACTTGCTTAGTTTAGGACGAATACGCTTTTCAGCATAGTTTTTCTTAAGATAACTAACGACGGGGCCAATTTTTAGACTCTCTATAATGACTGGTTCGCTTTTAGCGAAAGTAAAGATGAGACTTTCTCCATAACCCATAGATCTTTGGAATTCCCAATCCTTGATGTCTTTAAAATCCACTCGTTTGGTTTTTTTGGCATTTTTTGAATCATATACTAGAATATAATCAGCGTATAAGTCTGCTACTACCCGATCTTTAACTTTGACGACTAAGTAGATTACTCTTCCATATATCGCAAGACAAACACCTATTATCACTAGATTATAATATTCATAGGGTGGTAGAAACCCGAATACCATAAAACCAGTGGCGAATATACAAGATATAATATATTCTCTGACCGGTCTGATGGTGATGCGTTTGATTGGTTTATCTAAATTTAAAGATGTCGGATTCACATTCTTATTCATATGGGTTACCTCATTAGTCTATGATTTATTATAGTTATATTTAGATAATTCGCAAGTTATACTGAAGCAATTAGTGTTCTTAAGATAGTTTATCAGGTAAAGGTTGTTCGAATCCATTGGAATGACGTGAAGGTTCTACAATTAATAAACCATCATTAATCAAATGAATAAAAGTTTTAGCCATTTGTGGATCAAATTGAGTACCCGAATTCTTTAATAACTCTTGTAGAGCGAATTCTACGGTCATATTGGCCTTATAGTGACGATCAGAGGTAATCGCATCAAAGGCATCGGCTATAGCGATACAGCGGGCTCCAAACGGTATATTCTCCCCAATCAATTGACGAGGATAACCTGTTCCATCAAAACGTTCATGATGTCCAATGACACTCGGTATAACCTTATTGAATGAAGGCAGATACTTTATGATGGTCACTGATAAATCAACATGTCGTTTCATCGTATCATACTCATCTTGAGTTAAACGCGTTGTTTTAGTTAAGACAGCTTCAGCTATCCCAATTTTACCAATATCATGGAGTAGAGATGCTTGTCGAATCAGTTCTATATCACTGGCTGAAGCGCCCATGGCTCCTGCGATAGCGGTAGCGTATTTAGCTACTCTTTGAGAATGACCAAAGGTAAAGTGATCTTTGGCATCAATCGTAGCAGTTAAGGCATAAATCGTTGCCCATTGATTCTCATCAAAAGAGGCGGTTATATCCGGATTATCCGCAATCATATTATTGAATATTACCGTCTTATTACGACCAGAGTGTTTGGCACTAACCATGGCTAGTCCAGCATTCTTTAATAAATTCTTATCATTATTGGCCATACTAGGATAAACACATAATCCACAACTGACGGTTATATTACGGGTTGGTTCCTCTTCAGTTCCTACTGTATTTTTTTCAATTTGAACTCTAATTTTCTCACATAAATCATAGGCTAACTTGGTATCTAGATTAGGGATGATTAAGGCAAATATATCGCCTCCATAACGACTGACAATGGCTTGATTACCACATACTTGTTTGATTCGATTGGCAACCGTGATAAGAGCAGAGTCACCAGAATATGATCCATAAATATCATTGTATACCGTAAACATATCAATCCCAATCATGGCTAAGGCCATCGTTTGTTTACAAGCTAGAGTACTTGAGGTTAACTGATCCATAAAGTAGCGATGATTAAAGGTATTGGTTAAAGAATCAGTCGCAGCTTCAACCTTCGCTTTATCATACATCAAGGCGTTCATGATGGCTAAGGAAGCTGTAATACATACCATCGAAACTTGCTCAAGGTGCTTGATTTCATTGATGGATCTAACATCCTTATGACATAGAAGGATAAAGCCAATCAGTTTATTATTGGTTTTTAAAGGAATCGCTACTTCAAATAAGATCTCATTTAATAAGCCTATATCTTTACTCCACATGGCTTTAAAGAACGGATGGGTTTCTAAATCCTTACCATATATTAGATCTGAGCTTTGCTCAAACCATTGGATAAAACTATGATTCTTCGCTATCTTAAAGTTGACGCGATCCAGCTTTTGACTGGCTAAAGTAAAACTAAAAGCATTCTTATCATCATCTTTTAGAAATAGATAATTTCGTTTATTACTACTGATTTCAGTAACCGCGTCCATTAACTCTTGACTGATATAGTTTAAATCCAAGGTATTGGCAATCTTCATCGTAAAACCATTGATTAAGTCAGTCCGTCGATTCTCTTCTTTATAGAAGAAATCATTGACTAGAGAATATAGGAATTTAAAAATTGGTTGGAATATTACTAAGGATACAAAGGTAACCAAGAGGATGAATACATTATTATCCAACCCAGTATTCAATTGACTAAAAACGGAAATCAAACCATTTAGTGTGATAATACTACCAATCGTAATGAAAGTTAATAGTAGGGTAAATATTAGAGCTTTAGTGATGACAAACTTTAACTCTAGAATACGGTTGCGATAAATGGCTCGCATGATCAAGATGGTAGCAACCGATCCCATAAAGAAGTCAACCGGATACTTACCAATGACTGGAACTAGGTTGGCTCCTATTCCAATAAAGATGACAAATAAAGCTGTGACTACATATTTCAATCCCATTGAGACCAGTTTGGATTGCTTGACTTCATTGCGAGCCAAGGCAAGACATACTAGCAATAAACCAAAGATTAAGACATATGAGAAGTAAGCACCAATCCCAATATCATAGACCAATTCTATGTATGGACCATGAGGAAGGCTAATCATTTCGGCTTTAATCGTGGTATATCCTAAGGCATTGATGATTTGCATGATAAAGGTCATCGTGGTCCAAAAGATTAAAGAGATTGTCCGTTTACGTTTAATAAACCCAATAAAGAAGAAATAAGCCGATAAAGGAATCATCATTAAGCCAGCAACCATCACTCGATTCCAGAAAAGAGTACCCGGACTGATACTGAGTTTCATCATCAAGGAGGCTAAGGACCAAACAGACATACTGATAACGGTCAACATAAAGGACTTAATATTGTGATCTTTTTTAGACAAGATTAAAATTGCTAAGATGATCAGCGATAATGCTAAAGTTAAGGCTGGTAAGCCCCAATAGATGATTTGGAGCAAGCGATCAAAAATCATGTTTGATCTCCTTGCCCATAGGCGATATTCATGATTTCAACCACATCATAATGGTTGGGATTAACCTTACTTAATGTATGTTTGATGGTGCTTTGATATTTACCAATTGTCCCAAACGGTAAGATTGTGATATGAAGGGGTTCAATTCCCAACATCTTAAATAGACTCTTATAATCTTGATCGATGTACTTAAAATAAATCTCAAGTTGTTCCTTAATCAATTCTGCATTATCGATTCCAGGCTCATTCTGTGGATGATTGATTTCGATACAAAGATTGATATAAGGTCTTTGTTCATTGTCATAACACTTCCGGGCAAACCAATCAAAGATATGTAGATGGGATAAAGAGATGACTTCAGTGATGGTAGCTTCGGTGATTCTAGTAAAACCCGCTAAGTCGATGACTGGGTCTACTCGATCGACATATCTAAAGTGCGGTAATTTAACCCCATCTGTTTTATATTCTGAGATTTCACATTTAAAGATATCCCCCGAACGATAACGGGCAAATACTCCACCCTTTAAATTGGTGACGACCATTTCATAATACTCATCTTCTTTGAGTTGATCCATCGTATATGTTTTACATTGATAACTTGGGTCTTCTAAGTTTTTATAGAACTCAGTCATAGGAATGAATTCATAGAAACAAATGTTGGGTAATAAGATTAAACCTTCCTTTGCCCAAGACTCAATGGCGATACAAGTCACTTCAGTACCCCCAAAGACTTCTAAGGGTTTAATGCCCCAATAATGCTCAATCTTCTTTTTAAAGTGTAGTGTATCTGTCCCAATACACACAAAGCCTTTTAGATTAAAAACATCTTTAGGCAATAAGGGTTTATGGCTATAGCGACTCATCACTTTAGCTTTAGCTAATTTTATAAGCATTCCGATTTTGAAATCTAAGAGCTTAGCCTTAGACTTTCCACCCTCAGAGAATTGTTCACTCATTCTAACGATGACACTGCTTAAACCATAGAATAAGTCTAAGCCCTGTTGAAGGCCCATTTTAAAGCCTTCTTTATTCCGCTGAGAAAAGCCCATCTCTAAGCCTTCTTTAATTGGTGGAAAGTAGTTAACACTGAATTCACCTTGTAATACATCAGGTAATAAACCAGTTAGATAAGGTAAAGGGGCCATCCCGTTGAGAAAGTTCATTCCTGTATGTAGATTAAACTGACCTTTTTGGGTACTTGAAGCTAGAATAATACAGGCAAAACAAGCATCCCGATAATTCTTAATCATGGCTTCTGAATAAGGAGCTACTTTAACCGGCGCTTTACCTCCAACCCAAGTTGTTTCGATCCATACCATTGGTTTAGCGGGTAGTGCTGCTTCATTCTTACTTAATAGGATATCAGCATAGTCTTCATACTCAGTTAAAGGTACCATCTTCCTAAACTCTTCAACTGACTTAGGATGCTTATGCTTCATAATCTTCTTACCGATTTCACTTTGGGCATATAGTTCAATTTGTTCAAGTAAAAGACTCTTTTGGATTGCCATAAACTCTAAGACTGATAAGTCTAAGAAGCCACAATAGCGTTGCCAAATGATACTATATTGTTTGTCTTTCAATAATTGATCAAAACTCATCAAGTACTCCTTAGTGTTCTAATACAACGTTTAAACTCAGATGGCCCAAATAATAGAAAGGGAACCTTCTTTTTATACTCACTATAGCCAGGAATCGTTTTTTCAAAAATCCAAGTATCTTGTAGTACAACATGCAAGACATCTAGGCTTGTCCATATGAGGGCACAATATAGAGCCAGCATACTTCCCATCGCTAAGGCTGCGCCAATCGTCCATAAGGCAAAGCCCCAAACCCCTGGATGGCGGCATAAGGCATAGAAACCATAATCAACCACACTAGTAGGATTACCGGCTTCAATATAAGTACGTTTAAAATCTAGGGCAAAAAACAAGGCATATATCATCTCAATCAAACCAAGGATTGAGATTAGGAAAAAGAAAGGTAAAGCATGAAAGGTACCCAAGGCTGTTTGATTCAAAGCGATCGCCACACTAGAACCCACAAGAATCGTCGAGCCAAGCGCGAAAAAAGAATTGAATAAAGGGGACCACTGATAGATTTTATTCAGGTCATAGAAACTTAAAATGATGAAAGACGAAGAGCCTAAAAAAATCCAAACCATGTTTGTGCCTTTCCCTGATCGATTGCAGCTCCTACACTTGACTATATTATATGTCTGATAAATTGGATAATGCAAGTAAACAAGCGAATATTCACGTGTTTTTATGTCAAAAAAGGCGATTTTTAAGATGATTTTCTGTATTCGCCAAAAAACCAAAGATATTATGTGCAGTTTATCACAATTGGATCAATCAGAAATAAACTGCACATTAGCCAATAATTAATCCAAAAATTGGCTAACTTTTGCTAAAGAATCTTTAAGTAAACTGACATATGTCAAATTATGGTTTGTATTTCTTATCAATTAAGGTATACTAATATGAGAAATAAGCCATATCAGCTTTAGTAAGAGGAACTGACATGTTTAGTGAAAAGGCCAAAGTTCAATTATTGGTTAAAGTTGCGAAACTTTACTATTTAGAGAACTGTAATCAAAATGAAATTGCTGAGATATTGGGTGTCAGTCGAACCTTGATCAGTAAGTATTTAGCAGATGCGAGAAAACTGGGTATTGTAGATATCAATATTCATGATTTACTACTCGATGAGAATAATCCTTTAGAGAAGATCGTCACAAAATATAATATTCAAGGTGGTAATGTCATTCCATTTAGCACCAATGAAGATTTGATGAACCAATGGATGGTAGATTTAGCCACGCAAACTCTAATCCAATCCTTAGATGGATCTAATCATGTCTTTGGTTTAGGATGGGGAATTACAATTGGTGAAATAGTCTTAAATATCAATAAATCAAATTTAAATAAGTCCTTGGGAGGAAAGATCGTTCCACTGATTGGAAATGCACCGTCCTCTAATCGCAATTATCATACCAATGAATTGGTTAGAATGATCTGTGAAAAAACAGCGTTCATACCGACTTATCTGTACGCTCCCGTCATATGCACGTCTAAACAAGAGAAAGATGTCTTTATCAATGCGGAGAGTTTTCAAGAGTTGAATCAAATCTGGAATGAACTGGATACGGTTATCGTTAATATACGTAATCATCCATCGGTTCCTGATTTAGCGACCAGTGCCCGTTTTGGTGAACGCTTGCATCAAGAAGAAGCCGTTGGGATGATTCTTGGATATTACTTTGATATCAAAGGAAGATTCATCGAAGGCGACAATGATTTCGCCATTCAAATTGGCTTAGATCAGATTGCTAAAACCAAGAAGGTGATTGGGATAGCAAGCTCGCGGGTTCGCACTGAAGCGGTGATTGGCGCTCTAAATACTGGTTTAATCACCCACATCTTAATCAATCGCCAAGTGGCAGAAGAGATTTTAAAGAAATAGAATTCACATTAATTATGCTTAAATTGAAGTCCAAAATGGGACTTCTTTTTGATTCGTTTATCATATAATAATTATTATAAAGTTGACATATGACAAGATTATTTAATATATTGACATATGACATTACCCTATGATAAATTGACATTAGAGGACAAGACCATGATCATAGATAAAACCCTTTGGTCGGCTATGTTTATTAAAACAGCCGAACTGATGAAAGAAGGCAAAGATATCTTATCGGATATAGATTCCCGTTTTGGTGATGGAGATCATGGGGTTACCATATCAAGAATCGCCGATCTCCTACTTAAAGCTGTTGAAGAATGGCAGACCAATGATTGGAATTTGAAAGCGTTCTTTGGCGAGATTGGCAATAAGATTACCAATGTCAATGGCGGATCAGCAGGGCCCTTATACGGTGTATTCTTCAGTGGTTTAGGAGAATGCTTAAGCAATGAAACTTCAAGCGATGCTGCCCTACTTAAGAAGATATTGCGTTCTGGTTTAGATGAACTGCACCTATTAACCAACGCTAAAGTTGGGGATAAGACAATCATGGATACGATGATACCTGCCATTGATGCAGCGACTTCAAGTCCAGATGATGTCATAACGATTTTAACTAATGCGAAAGATGCTGGATTAGCCGGTGCTAAAGCCAGTGAACAGTTTGTCAGTAAGTATGGAAGAGCTAAAAATTACAAGGAAGCAACAATTGGAACTCCAGATGCTGGGGCGCTCAGTTGTACTTATATTTTCTTAGGATTCTATCAAGCAGTTGTCTCATAAAGAAAGGAGAATTTATTATGAGAATGAAAAAGTTTATTAATGATCCATCGAATTTGACTAAGGAATTGTTGGAAGGGCTTGCGCTAGCGAATGCTGATTTAATTGAATTGCTGCCTAAAAATATCATCGTAAATAAGAATCTTAAGAATGCCAAACGCGTAACCATCGTTACCATCGGTGGCGCTGGACATGAACCAGCCTTGCATGGTTTCGTAGGGGATGGAATGGTTGATATCTGTATTACTGGGGATATCTTTGCAGCTCCTGGTCCTGAAGCAGTGGTTGAAGCATTAAAATTAGCTGATCGTGGAAAAGGCGTCTTATTCATCGTCCTTAACCATGCCGGCGATATGATGACTGGTAATCTAACGATGAAAGAAGTCAAGAAATTAGGCTTAAACGTAGTTAAAGTGGTTACTCAAGAAGATGTATCGAATGCTCCACGTGAAAACAGTGATGATCGTCGCGGTTTAGTTGGTTGTGTTCCTACGTATAAAATTGCTGGTGCTGCCGCTGCTCAGGGTAAATCCTTAGAAGAAGTGGCTGCCATCGCTCAACGTTTCGCTGACAATATGGCTACTTTAGCTGTTGCAGTTAGAGGCGCAACTCATCCTTCAACCGGAAGTTCATTCTCAGAAATGGGTGATGAAGACATGGAAATCGGTATGGGTCAACATGGTGAAGGTGGAGGCGGAAGACAAGTTCTTAAGACCGCTAAAGAAACCGCTGAAATTATGGCCAACGGTTTAGTTAAAGATCTAAAATTAAAATCAGGCGAAAAGATCATGTTAATCCTAAACGGAACTGGTGCTACCACTCTGATGGAATTACTCATCGTTTATAAGAATACCGTTGAATACCTAAAGAAAATTGGTATCGAAGTTGTTGCGAACTATGTTGGTGAATTACTAACCGTTCAAGAACAAGCTGGATTCCAAATGTTCATGGGTCGTATGGATGCTGAATTGTTGGGCTATTGGAAAGCCCCATGTTATACCCCTTACTTCAAAAAGTAATTTAAAGGAGCCATCATGGCAGATAATGCTGAAGTAAAGATAGAAAAAGATTATCACATTGGTGAACATTATCCAGCTGAACCATTTCATGTAAAAGGAATGGAACATGTGGACTGGGGAATGAAAGATCGCTTAAGTCATATTTTTAATCCAAAGACAGGTAGAACGGTTATGTTGGCGTTTGATCATGGTTATATCATGGGATCAACCGCCGGATTAGAACGTCTAGATTTAGTTTTACCTGATTTGATTGAAGATGTCGATTGTATCATGGGAACCAGAGGGGCTATTAGAGCCTGTGTTCCGCCTCACTATAATAAAGCCGTTGCGCTACGTTGCAGTGCAGGATCCAGTGTACTCGATGATGATATGAGTTTTGAAAACATCGCAGTTGATATCGAAGATGCGATTCGCATCAATGCGAGTTGTATGGCGATTCAAACCTTTATTGGATCACCGGGTCAACTGTCTAGTATTCAGAACTTATGTAAGACCATTGATGCGGGTAACAAGTATGGTATACCAACCCTTGGGGTTGTTGCCGTAGGTAAACAGATGGAAAGAACCACTAAATTCTTTCTATTAGCAACCCGTATGTTGGCTGAATTTGGAGCCCAAATCATTAAGACATATTATTGTGATGACTTTGAAAAAGTAGTTGCTGCATGTCCAGTTCCAATCGTAGTGGCTGGTGGTAAGAAACTTCCTGAAGATGAAGCTCTGACTTTGGTCTATAAAGCCATCAAAGCTGGTGCTGCCGGAGTCGACATGGGAAGAAACATCTTTCAAGCTGAATGTCCTAAAGCCATGGTTAAGGCCATTGCTAAAGTAGTTCATGAAGACTATACCGATGTGGATGCCTTTGCTTACTACAATAAACTCAAAGTTGAATTCAACAAATAATCAATAAGAAAGAAATAGGTAATACTTATGCAGATTATGCATATTGGTGCACCGGTTACTAAACCGATGCCAAATGAAGTTTATAATGATGGGATGAAAGTTTGGATTTCAGATCCTGATCTGGATGAATTCAAATTTGAATACCTACGGTTTGAAAAAGATTCTTGGCTAGCCAAAGAAATTCAAACTAGAACGCATATCGCAGTTAAAGTTGATTCCGTTGATAAAGCCCTAAAAGGATGCGAAAAGATTCTATTAGAGCCTGTCCAAGTCGACGACAATCTACGTTTAGCCTTTGGTATCCGTGACGGGGTTGTCATGGAATTCATGGAATTCTTGAAATAAATAATATGAAGTTTGATAGATGACAGCCTAAGCTGATCCTATCATCTATCGAAAAAGAAACTGGGTTAAACTGGTTTCTTTTTCTATCTGTATTTTAAACATTTATAGAAATATATACTATTTATATAAATATACCTTGACAGGCGATGTATATAGGTTTAGGATGTAAGTGTAGAAAGGAGTGATGACATGAATATCACCTCTGATATCCTACGTGGTCATACTGAGACAATCATTCTAAAACATCTCTTAGCTAAAGATAGTTACGGATATGAAATCAATAAAGCCATCCAGGAAAAGACCGATAGGCAGTATGAATTAAAAGAAGCCACTCTATATTCAGCCTTTCATCGTTTAGAAAGTGCTGGACACATTGTCTCCTATTGGGGAGACGAACAAACCGGAGCTAGAAGACGCTATTACTCAATTACCAATGAAGGTAGAGTTGCGTATGATAAGAACCGGCAAGCTTGGGAAGATGCGAAACTATTGATCGATACATTGATCTAAAGGAGAAACCATGAACGCAAAAATTAGAACGTACATCACGCGTGCATTCGAAGATGTACCTAAAACCAAGAAATCGATTGAAATGCAAGAAGAACTGATCACCAACCTCAACGAGAAATATGATGATCAAATCGCAGCTGGTAAAACTGAAGACGAAGCATATACAAGCGTGATTTCAGGTATCGGTGATTTGAGTGAATTAACCGAAGGTCTGATTGAAAGACACGTCTTATCAGCACCCAGTCCACAACAACGTAAAAGCAGTGCTTTGTTTATTACCATCGCAGTGATGCTCTATATCATGAGTCCCATGATGGTGGTATTATTTGCTGAAATCTTTAAGGCAGAAGTCTTAGGAATCATCCTAATGTTTACACTAATTGCAGCAGCCACTGGACTGTTGGTCTACAACTTTAACAGTCGTCCAAAGTATATTAAGGAGAGTGACACGATGATTGAAGAATTCAAAGAATGGAAATCAGCCAAGGATAAGAATAAATCTTTGTTTGATGCCCTAAATTCAGCCTATGGGTTAATGGTGGTTGTTGTCTATCTATACATCAGTATTACCTATGGATGGTGGGTCTTCTCTTGGATCATCTTCATCATTGCTTCAGCCATTAAGAATATCATCAAAGCCATCTATGACTTAGTGCGGTACTCTAATGAACGTTAATAAAGGTAAAGCCATTGTCCGCTTAGTTATCGCAGCTATAGTGGCGGTAGTATCCATCACAGTTTTCATAGGGATACTTAGCACCTATAATATTGCCTTTAAACATTATTCAGGTGATCCAACTTATGTAATCAAAGATGTCACCCTCAGTGAAGATGTCCAATCGATTACCCTCAATTGGTATATTGGAGGAATTGAAGTCATCCCCAGTGAGGGAACTGAAATTAGAATAGTCGAGAAGGCTTATGTGAATATGGACTATAATAAATCCTTTAATGAATCTAATAATAATGGAGAATTAACCATTCAAAGTCGTAATAAAGCCTTCTTCAGTATCTTTAATTGGACAATGAATCCCAGCTTTCTTCAGGTTTATTTACCAGTTGGGAAAAGCCTAGATTATGTACATTTGAATGCTATCTCAGGTACATATGATTTCAACCAACTTATCACGAACTCATTTGAAGTAAATCTGACATCAGGAAAATTAAACCTCGATGCAATCACATCATATGCGCTTGACTTAACGATTATCAGTGGGGATGTCGATATCAGTAATAGCTTGTTTGATTCTGTTGACATAACCATGACTTCAGGTGATTTGAATTATGATAACTTCACCGATCGTTTTGTGGCAGATATGATCAGTGGTAAGATGACCCTTAGATTTCCTAATAGACCCAGTGCGCTTGATCTACAAGTTACTTCCGGTTCAGCCACAGTCAATATCATAACATCAGATGCTTTCAGTGTTGCCTTAGATAAAACCAGTGGTAGTTTCTCTTCAAATCTAGACTCCCAAGATGATATCTATCATTATCTAAGTGGTGGACCACAATATTCAATCGATATGATTGCTGGGTCAGTAAACTTTAGAGTTTATGGTGAATAGAATTTAAACGATTATGATGCATACAAAAAGCCTGATAAGGCTTTTTGTTTGTTTAAACCAGTGAGATTATTAGTAAAAAAAGCTACCATTAAGGATGATTCTTGCTTTATGATTAATCTTCCACCAATCATAATCGATGCTAATTTAATTTGTTCATCGTATAATGCACTTATGAATCATTTAAACCTATTTGATATGATTGCGCCGTTTTATGCCTGGTTTTATACTTACCAGAGAAAGTCTTATCAAAAATCTGTTGATCAACTGATTAATCATATTAACTTGCAGAATCTCAATGCGATTGATTTGGGATGTGGTACAGGGGCTCTAACAGCTGAGCTTGCAAAATATATGACCATCAAAGGCATAGATGGATCGTTAAACATGATTAAGGAAGCTAAAAGACTGAATCCTAAACTTGATTTTGAGTGTATAACATTTGGACATGTTTTACCATTTCAAGACCAATCAACCGACATCGTCTTCAGTTCTTTCGTATTGCATGGCTTAAAGAGTCCTAAACGGATTGAATTGCTTAATGAAATGAAACGGATTTCTACAAGTTATGTGATTATATTAGATTATCATGAAGGAAGAAACCCAATGATTAGTTTAGTTGAATGGATTGAACACGGTGACTATTTTCACTTTATGAAGCATTTCAAATCAGAGACAGAACAAGTTTTTAGACATATAGAAATACTCAAACTTAATAAGCACACAGCTTTTTATATTATGCATTAAAACACTATTTATAATGTGAGTATTTAAAATACAATCAAAAGATGTTGATTATTTTTTCTGTTGACGATGTTTAATCTTCATCGAATACATGCGCTCATCTGCCAGCCTCATTACATCCGGGAACTGATCATCGACAGTTATCTTCGTAGCTATGCCAAATGATAAATTAAAGGGCACTGAAACTTCATTCTCTGGTTCTGTTTCTATGAGTAATCGTTCAGCGATTTTTTGGCCGTCTGCTTCACTTGTTTTTGGTAGAATGACCATGAATTCATCGCCTCCCCATCTCCCGATTACATCGCTTGGTCGACATTGTGTATTTAAATGCTTTGCAGCAGCCACAATGAGTTGATCACCAACTTCATGACCCATAGTATCATTGGCATGTTTTAGTCGATCCATATCAGCTAAGATGATTGTAATCGGATGGTTACGACGATCCTGAGCTAAGGTTTTGATGAATTCTTCCATATAGCGACGATTATAGAGACCAGTCATACTGTCATGGAATGCATTGTATTCATGGCTAGACTGTATTTTTAGGCGGTCTGCAACATCACGACCCGATGCATATAGATATTTACCAAAGCCCAAATCCGCTGTCCACTCAATGGAGATATATCGGCCATCTGCAGTTATGTATCGATTGATAAAGCCATCAATCCTTTTAGTATCTGAAACTGTTTTAAGTATATTAATGGTTGATTGAACATCTTCGGGATGCACAAGATCTAGAAAAGATCTGCTAGTAAGTTCATCGGAGGTATACCCTAAGACATCTGTAAAGCGATTGTTCACCTTAATGAAATAACCGTTCAAATCTGCCACACACAACAAGTCTGAATTGATGTTAAGAAAGGCATCGATTTGTTGTTTTAGGGCAAACTCAGAAGTAATATCCTGGAAGTTAATCAAAAAGACCTCTTCCTTTGACGGCATATCTAAACGGCTTACTCGCCCGGAAATATATACGGCTTGTCCATTATGATCAATAAATCCGATATTTTTTGGGAAATCCATTGAGAACCCTGGTGTGCCCATTTGTTCCTCATTAAAATGTATTAAGTTCATGGTTTCTAAATCAACCAATTCTAAGGCTTGTCGAATGTCTTGACCTCGCAATTCAATGAGTTTCTTACCAATCAAGCGCTCAGCAAGCGGATTAATGAATGTGATATGTCGATTTGTATCTACGAGGATAAGCCCGACGTCCAGTGATGAGACTGTAAGTTCATAAAATGCTCTTTCACGAGCCAACTGCTCATCTATGACTTTTCGTTTGATTGTCACCAGTAAAAGATTACTGAGTTCCATCAACATTTCATGTTCCAGATGAGAATACGTGTGTTTTTTTCTGACTGAGTCAAAGCCTAAAAATCCACTACAGATATTATCCGCAATCAATGGGACCGATATGAGGCTAATGATGCCTTGAGGCTCCAGTATTTGCCTTAATCCACTTGCGGGGTCTAAATCGGCAACATTATCAATAATGATAGTTTCGCCCTGTATGTGGGCATTGATCCAGTCCTCATATAGTTCCATAGGTCCATCCTGCAACTGATCAATTTGTGGTTCAATGCCTTCGTTACACCACTCATAAGTATTATTAATGGTCTTAGCCTGCCAATCGTATTTAAAGATATATACTCGATCAACATCGAAATGTTTACCGCAGAGTTCCAGTACCTGATTGATCTTGGCATCTGCATCGGTTGAATCGACATTGATCAAGCGTGCAGATATGGTTGCCAGCAATGCTTGAAGACCAGCATTCTCACGAAGTTGGAGTCGATAAACATGTTCATCAGCTGAAGAGATGGTTTCAAACTGACGCCAGCTCCGTTCATCGATCTCAGTTCCAAAGAGGTGAAAATATTTAACATCTTCTTTCAATAAATGATCCCAAACAACCTCACGAACCAAAAATGGTACAAACACATAAAGATCAATCTCCCCGGCTTCATATTGCTTCACAAATGCAAGGGCTCGATTCAATAGTAATTCATGTTCATTTTTATGTTCATTTAAACCATCATAATGATGTTGTTCTAGAATCTTCTCTTCATCCGTAAAATGAGTTTTAACTGCGTCCAATAATGTGGAAAGGGCCATCTTGATGATCTCTGGATTTGGATTATCTAAAAGACTTAAGCGTTCCAAATCAGCTGTGATACGCATTAAATCATGATGTTGTTGGTCAATGGTGGGTTCTCCACTATCCCAATCATGGTGCCAATGCATGCGGATTTCTGTCCAGTCATCATTAAATGGTTTCACTGGTATGCTTCCCGAATTCATGGCTATCAGATAGTAGGCTCTAAATGCAGCGATATTGATTGGTCTACTAAATAGATAACCTTGGATTTTATCGGCCTTCATAGAGCGCAGTAATTCAAATTGAGCCAGCGTTTCTACCCCTTCGATGATGACCTCCAAACCTAATGCATGTAGGATGGTGATCATTGACTCGATGATAATACGACTCTTCTGATCCCACTCTAGTGTTCTCACCAAAAGACGATCGATCTTGACGATATCTACAGGTAAAGCTTTTAAATATGCGAATGATGAATATCCGGTTCCGAAGTCATCTAAAGCCACCTGAATTCCAAGTTCCTTAAGGTGAATGAAAACCTTGATTACCTCTGCAGCATCTTGAACCAGACTGCTTTCAGTTATCTCAAGTTTTAAACGATGAGCTGAAATTCCACTCTTCACCAATTCCTGATGAAGGAACTTATATAATTCTTCACCGCGATTAGCCAATGAAACAAATGATACATTGATACTGAGTACCAAGGGGGGTGTGTCTACGATATCCCATTGTGATAAAACAAGCAAAGCCCGCTGAATGACCCAATCAGTAATGGGAATAATAAGGCGGGTTCGTTCTGCAATTGGAATGAACTCATCAGGGGATATCATCCCAAATTCTGGATGATTCCATCGTAACAGTGCTTCAGCATCTGTCACTTTGCCAGTTTTAATGTTATAAATCGGTTGAAAATAAAGCTCTAACTGCTTCTGATCGATCGCATCGGATAAGTCTCTTTCTAAACGCAATGCTCTAGTTTGACTCTTAGCCATACTCTCATCGTATGCTACGCTACGGTTGCGAGTATTCTTGGCTACATAGAGTGCTGTTGAGGCATTATTCAGCAATACCTCCATCAGTTGACCAGATGAACCGATGTCATAACCGATACTGACTGAGACTGAAATCAGTCTGTTCTCCAACATAAATGGTTCAGCAACGTATTGGTTAATTTGTGTAGTAATTTGCTCAACTTCGGTATTGTCTACAGTAAACAAGACCACGACAAACTCATCGCCATCGAAGTGATACAATTCACCGCGGGAATCAATTATATTTTTAATACCGTGAGCGATTAACTCAATAATTTTGTCACCCATGTTGTGACCAATGCTATCATTGATTGAACCGAAATGATCGAAATCGATGCAAAGCAAGCTGATTGGTTGTGCTTGCTTCATGCGATTTTGAATCTGTTTAAATTTCCGAAAAGCCGCACGATTTTTTAAACCAGTGATTGAATCGTGTTCATTCAAGTACTCAATCTGGGCTTCATTTTTTCTGCGTTCATCAATATTGCGAGTCGAACCTACGACTTCAAGTTGCACATCCTCGGTTAAGCGATATCTGGATGACATCTCGACCCATACCGTGCTTCCATCTTTGCAGATCTGTTCGACTTCATGAGTATAGATTTGGCTGTGCTTAGGGTCGCTCATAAACTTAGCGACCTCTTCTTCATGGCTTGTATTCAGAATCAGAAGCGAATCGGGTGTAATGATTTGGCTGATAGACTGTGTCATGACTTCATCAACTGTATATCCGCGAAGAAGTTCCACGGAAGGACTGACATAAACATATCGATCTTTATTAACATTGTAGACCCATATTACGTCTCCCATCATCGTATTAATCAGACTCATAAGATTGCGTTCTTTCGCTAAAGAATTCTCCGTATTTTTTCTGGATGTAATGTCATTGATTGATAAAATCATGGTAACTGATCCCTTATACAGCGTAAACGAAGCCGAGACGAGTGCCCAGAATCGTTGATGTGATAAATCGAAAAGTTCAACTTCAAAATCATAGATGTGTCCATCGCGTTTCATTCGCTCATGGAAAGTCGTACGATCCGCCTTATTGACATAGAAATCCTCTGAAAATGCTAGGGTTTCTTCCGATATTCCAAATTGCGCCAAAGCGCGCTTGTTTCCGTATACCAAATTCTTAGTCTGTGCATCGATTAACAGAATTGGAAAAGGTGCCTTCTCGATTAGATTATTGTATTGTTCAACACTTCGAATTTCTTCTAAGTGTTTATGATCGGTGATATCTATATGCGATCCAACCATTAAAACAGGCTTACCTAGGGCATCCCACTCGACCACTTGACCACGGTCAAATACCCAAACCCAAGATCCATTTTTATGCTTCATCCGAGCTTCCATCTCGTAGAACTCAGTTTGTCCCTCAAAATACGCTTGAAGTAATTCACTCGATTTTATCAAATCATCTGGATGAGAAAAAATCTCCCATGTTTTTATTGAAATAGGTTGTAACTCATCCAATGTATAGCCAATTATTTCAGCCCAACGCTTGTTGAGTGTTAATTCACCTGTTTGAATGTACCATTGCCATATACCTGGATTCAAAGTGTGCAAGACTGTCTCAGCATTTTTGATTGATTTGTCGCTTTTGGTTTTTAAATCAGTCTTCAGTTTTTGAGGATGCATAGAACTCCTTGCTTGTTATTTTATAGATACAAAAAATTCCCATTAACTACATATTAGCATATATAAGAGTATTGGTCATCAGGGTAATATAGCCATTTTTATAACTAACTCAACTAAGGCTTGAGTTTCCTCGTTCCACATCGTTTTTAAAGTCCAAAGGATATGTAATTACTTGAAGTGGTTCAAAGTTTTTTTACTTGAGATTAGATAAATACCTAAGCTTAAAGAAAGCATCCATATCCATAAACCATTACTAGAACCTGTATCCGGGATATATTCTTTATAACTGGCTTTTAAAACGATTGAATCGGTTAATGGATTGTTTATATCAAATGCGGCATCCTCTTCATCCAACCATTGATCAAAAATAAAACCTTCCAATTTGGGTGCATCTATAGGAGTAAGTTTGGTATTGGGATTGATGATTTGAATATCAAGCAAGTTTCCCTCACTATCCATAAAGTCGATTCGAATTAACCCAGGGTTGAAGGTTGCATAGCCATCATTGAGTGAACTGGTGATGAACCAATGATCCAAACCAGTGAAATCAAAGCCTTCATAGCCGGTCTTCTCCATCATTTCAGCAGTTGTTTTACCAGTACCAATTCCAGAATTATTGGTTCCAGAAAAAAGAGTGTTATCATAATAGACATGGGTGAAAACATGAGATCCTGGCGACATATCCCGACCTAAAATTGGGTCAAGCGTAAATCCATTATCGTAGCTTGCATGTTCAGCATCCGGCACAAATAAGAGCTCTCCTGCGAAATAAACATCCGTTAGATAGATTCGATTACTGTTGTTGTTACTATTATTACTGGCACATCCAATGATTCCACCCACCCCAAAAGCATCATAAGTATAATGAATGTTGGCTCGAACATAAGATTCGGTGATGCTTAAAGTGTCTGAATCATTCCAATTATGTATAGACTTCCCTATCATTCCTCCGCCAAAATAACCATTGATGTAAATATCACCCATCACAATGGCATGATCGATGGTTTGATCTGCATTAGTATAACCGACGATGCCACCTACACCATAATCACCTCTGATAATGCCATCAAAAGAAACATTGTTAACGTAGAGTACCTGGCTTCCTCCAACGATTCCACCGACCTGATTTATGCCAATAATTGAAGCATTGCTAACTTTAGCTTGATCAATTGTGACGTTATTGGCGCTGCCAATCAAACCGCCTACATTACTATTTGCGATAATGTCGATGTTTTTTGCATCGATGTTAGCGCTTATGGTGCTATCTTGTAAAATCCCCGCTAATGAACCAACGGTACTTGCATTATGCTCAGAATCGGTTTTTCTAAAGGTGAATCCATCGATGGATATCTGACCCATAAAGTCTGTATAAAATCCACAACCGATGACTCCACCAAAAAAAACGTTATATTCAGTAAAGTTTGTGATTTCAAGTTGCTCTAAATCAACTGAATCGAATAAAAGATATAGGCCTTTTCCAACTACGCCTCCTAGGTTATAAGAACCAATGATTTCTAGATCGCTTATGTTTGTATTTTTGATGGTGTTATTAACAATATTGTAATAAGTACCAAGCAATCCACCAATTCCACTATAACCTGTTATGGAGCTTGATCTAATTGTATTTCCATCAAAGATGGCGAGATCATCTTGGCTAAAATCAGTACTTGTTGTATATTGACCAACCATTCCTCCAAAACCAAAGCCATCGTATCCATCTGTACTGAGATCTTGATTGAATGTTAATGTGGATGCTTCTAAAACATTGGATTGAAATAGAACATCGCTTGCTTTTCCAACATATCCTCCGATGCTTAAACTATCAGCATAAGCATACCATCCACTGATGTGTTGATATAAACCCACATCTAATTCTAGACTGACGATGCAATTGGAAATCAGCGATGCGTATTGAGCGTCATTATCCCCAATCGTATAACCAATCATTCCTCCAACAAATCGATCATGGCCTTCAAAAGTATCATAATTATAAAGGACATTCATCGTTCCACTAACGTTTACTTGATCGATGAGAAACACTTCCCCATCCTCTGCTTCAACTGTTCCAGCTAAAGCTCCAACATATAAATCAGTATCAGTTACAGTGACTTGAATGTCTATATTAGACAAAGTCAAGTCCTTGATGGTAGCTGAAACTAAGCCATAAAACAAACCTACAGAAACATAGGATGAACTCACATCAGTCAAATCAATCGTTAGCCCATCGATTGTATGACCATTCCCATCAAATGACCCGCTGAATGTGTTAGATCCAGGTGTTCCTAAAGCTGTCCAATTCAATGCGCTTAAATCCAAATCATTCATTAAAATATAAGCATCATCCCAATCCCCAACTGTCCCGATGGCTTGTAAATCATCAACGGTCGAAATCTGCCAAGGATTAAGTAAGGTTCCATTACCAGCTGCTAAGACATCTAACTTTTGAAATGTCATCACAAACCATAACGCGAAAAAAAGTACTAATGTTTTTCTTATCTCCATAAATATTCTCCTTAACTTAATATTATGCTTTTTATGGTTTTAATCAACATATAAAAGGTGATAATATCAGTTCTTTTGCTTAATATTAAATGATTAGGCCATTTCTATTCAAATAATTTCGAAATGAACCCCAGTGTTTCATTTAAGCAATAAAAAAGTCATTAAAGGAACAGGTTCGATTTTGTCTTTTTTTCGAAACATATTAACAGAGCCTCAACAATGAATCGTTTTAGAAACTTGAATGTAATAGTGATATACTATGAATAAAGAATATTACCGGGAGGTAACTTATGAAACGAAAAATAAATCTATTGCTTTTAGTCTGTTTGTGTTTATCCATGAGTGCCTGTTCTAAGCCAAAACCTTTTACGATAGACAAAGCGTTTACCACAGCTTTTATCGGAAGTGACAAGCCTTCAGAAGTAAGTAATGCCCTTATATTAAATGAAAATGATCATCAAACGCTCCTTGATAAACTTAAGGTGGATCAATGGGCTAAAGTTAACTCATCGACCCATGATTCAACAGCTTATATGCACTTAAGTGGTACTTCCAAGGCGATCTATTCCTTTTATCAGAAAGATCTCACCACCTTTATCGATATAGATACCAATAAAGATGGTGATCCTGAGTTATTTTATTCAACAACCAAAATTGATTGTCTAGATATTAAATTATGGGTAGAAGACTTAAATCTATCCGTGGATCGTTTTAATGCACTTAAAGATACGGAGATTTTTGAGAAAGCATTTTTAGGGTCTACCCAATCCTTGGATCAATTGCGTCAATTGACACTGAGCGCGACAGACATGGCTACACTTAAGGACCTCTTGAACCTTGATCAATGGGTCCATATCTCAGAGCTTCCTAGCTTAGATCCTCTAAACGATGTGAAATGCGTCATTGAAAGTAAAAACCAAGGGACTTCGGTCTTGTTAAGTATTTATTCAAAAAACAATGAATCCTATGTTGTTTTAAGTAGTCCAGGTTCTGAAGATTCGAATTTTCAATTAAATACCACCATCAGTGATGCAATTCAAGCTTTCTTAGAAAATCTGTGGAATGCGATTATACCTAGTGATGATTTACCGTCGATCAGGTTTTCTCAAGCCTATATTGGGCAAACTCAATATATCTATGAAACGGATGCATTATTGCCGGAGTATCTCTTTAGTCTTACTGAAACCCAAAATATGGAGATAAGGAGTTTATTTGATTTCAGTACGTGGAATGAAGTCAGTGATACTTATCTCTATGAAGATGCTGAGTTTGTCTTGATTACAGCGACAGGGGCCGTTTTATATGCGTCAGGCGATGATAACTCTTACTCGATCTGGTTGGATAGTCATGGGGTCAAAAAACACTATGTTTCTGATGCGAATAATTTTCAAGCCATCAACGATGCTATAAATTCATATTTCATACCTGCAGCCCCATCACTTTCGATAAGTGATGCAGTGTATACTTTTGCTGAGTATTACGAGGGTCCTATTCAAGACATGACCAGTCCGGATCTTTCAATTACTTTAACTGCAGCTCAATCCAATACCATCAAAAACTTCCTCAACCCAACAACGTGGAGACAAGCGTTTGATATTCCCCCCATGGGACCAGCTATCATATTCTTACTGACCGATGAAAATGGTGTAAACTATGCCATTGTGACTTATGTATCCACCTATGTTTTGATTAGTGTCCGAGTTAATGATAAAGATCGTCCTGTTTTGTGGATGGGATCTCAAGAAGGCGCAACGAACGCTAGAAATGCCATCTTATCGATGGCACCCTAAGACTATTTTCTCACTAAGTAAATTTATTTATAGTCATCCTCAAAATAAAAATCCGTCTTTTGACGGATTTTGTTAGTGTTGGCAGGGGTAGTAGGAGTTGAACCCACATCAACGGTTTTGGAGACCGTTGCTCTACCATTGAACTATACCCCTAAACGCTTTAATATCATAACATACCCATTTTTCATATTCAATAAGGAATGATTCAGTTATAATAAAGCCAGGTGATAAAATGAAACTTTTAATGGATGAAAGCAGTATCCAACGGACTTTAATCAGAATGACCCATGAGATATTAGAGAAAAACAAAGGGGTTAAAGATGTTATCTTAGTCGGTATAAAAACCAGAGGTGAAATCTTAGCTAAACGGATCGCTAAAAATATTCATGACTTTGAAAAAGTGGATGTTCCATATATTGGATTTGATATTCGATATTGGCGCGATGATATCGATAAAACAGGATTGGTTAAACCTGAGTTTGAACTCGATATCAATCATAAAATAATTGTATTAATAGATGATGTCTTATTTAAAGGTAGAACGGTTAGAGCGGCAATGGATGGGATTATGTCTTATGGAAGACCTGATACCATTCAATTGGTGGTTTTAGTTGATCGCGGTCATCGTGAACTACCGGTTAGAGCGGATATCGTTGGAAAGAATGTCCCTAGCTCATTTGCGGAAAAAGTAAAAGTGAATTTAGAAGAGATTGATCACGAAGACAGTGTTGTCATTTTGGATAACTAAATGGACTTCATATTATGGCTAATAGCCCTGATTTATATTTATATATTTATAATCTATGCCCCAAGCATTCGAATTCGAAAAGCTAAGTGGTTTAAGCACCATTATGCACATCGGGGTTTGTTTGATGAAAAGATTATAGAGAATAGTCTAGAAGCGTTTAAAGCGGCGATTGATCATGGCTACGGAATTGAATTGGATGTTCAATGTACCCTAGATGGTGAAGTGGTAGTTTTTCATGACGCCAGTCTAAAAAGACTGTGTTCTAATCCTGCTGTGATTGGGGATACACCATATCAGACTCTGCAAGCATTCCGTTTACTGAATACATCCTCTAAAATTCCTACATTAACTGAAACGTTAGAATTAGTCTCATCGCAGGTACCCTTAATCATTGAGATTAAACATAGTTATCAACGTAAGAAAGTGGTTAAGAAGATTCTAGAAGTTTTGAAGGGTTATCCTGGTCCTTTTAGTATCTGCTCATTTGATCCCTTTATCGTTAGACAAGTGCGTAAACAAAATAAGAAGATTCTACGGGGTCAATTGATCGAATCTTATAAAAGTAGTACGACCATCAAAGGCTTTAGCAGAATCATGTTGGAATATGCTTTTCTCAACTTGTTAACGCGTCCGGATTATATCTCCATACGATATGACTATACCAATTTAAGCTATAAAGTTCATCGACTATTGGGTGGATATGGAGTCATGTGGCCAATCAGTAATCAAAATGATGAAGATAAAATTAAAACTAAGTGTGATGTGATCATCTTTGAACAGTATCGACCAACTACTGAATCATCTTTAGTCAATCAACCGAAACCAGTTGAATAGACTGGGTTTATTAGCAAACAACTAAGATCAAGCATTGAATTATTGCTTGATTTTTTTATGCGATATTTTTCACATAAGCACTTTTTTATATGATAAGTTAAATTTTTCACTGGTTTAATCGAGTGAAATGCGCTATAATTATTTCGTTAAATAGGAGGTATAGTATGGCAAAAATTTACAGTTCAATGGATGGGAATACTGCCGCTGTGCATGTAGCTTACGGTTTTACCGAAGTCGCAGCGATTTATCCGATTACACCATCGTCAACGATGGCTGAATTAGCCGATGCTTGGGCATCACAAGGACGTCGTAATCTATTCAACCAGGTTACTAAGGTCATTGAAATGCAGTCTGAAGCAGGGGCAGCTGGTGCTGTTCACGGAGCATTACAAGGTGGTACATTAGCGACAACCTTTACCGCAAGTCAGGGTTTATTACTGATGATTCCGAATATCTATAAATGGGTGGGTGAATTACTCCCCGGCGTTATCCACGTTGCTGCTCGTTCAATCGCAACCCGTTCCCTAAGTATCTTTGGGGATCATCAAGACATTTATGCGGTTAGACAAACTGGGATTACAATCATTGCCTCACATTCCGTTCAAGAAGCCATGGATTTAGCTGGTGTTGCGCATTTAACCGCAATTAAGGCAAGTGTTCCAGTCTTACATTTCTTTGATGGATTTAGAACATCCCATGAAATTCAAAAGATTGAAGAGATCGATTTAAATGTCTTGAAATCTTGGATCGATAAAGGTCAATTAGAAAAATTCAGAGCGAATGCGCTCAATCCACATACCAACCCAATTACGCGGGGTGGTGCTGAGAATGATGATGTCTATTTCCAAGGGCGTGAAGCTCAGAATATGCATTACGACAATGTATTACCTGTTGTTGAAGAATACTTTGATAAGGTATCAAAATTAACCGGTAGATATTATGCCCCATTTGTATATTATGGTGCTAAGGATGCCACTCGCGTCATCATTGCGATGGGTTCAGTTACTGAAACCACTCAAGAAGTTGTCGATGCATTAAATAAGAAGGGTGAAAAAGTTGGCTTAGTTAAAGTTCATCTCTATCGTCCATTCTCAACCAAACATTTAATTGACGTTATACCAAGTACAGTCACTAAGATTGCGGTGTTGGATAGAACCAAAGAAATGGGTTCTCATGAACCTCTATTCTTAGATGTTTATACGGCTTTAAAAGGCGTTAATAAGATTGAAACCATTGTTGGTGGTCGTTATGGCTTATCCAGCAAGGATACTCAACCTAAGGATGTTAAATCAGTCTTTGATCATTTAAATGAAGCCAAACCTTTTGATGGCTTTACAATCAGTATCAATGATGATCTAACTCATAAATCATTACCAGTCGATGAAGCCTTTGAAGTTGAAACTGATTATACTTCATGCTTATTCTATGGTTTAGGATCAGATGGAACCGTCAGTGCCAATAAGAATTCAATTAAGATCATTGGAGATCATACCGATCTTTATAGTCAAGCTTATTTCGCATATGATTCAAAGAAAGCGGGAGGCGTTACTAGATCGCATTTACGCTTTGGACCAAGTCCAATTCGTTCGACCTATTATGTCACCAAAGCGGACTTCATCTCTTGCTCACTGGACTTCTTCTTAGTTAAATACGATATGATTAAGAATTTGAAGAAGGGTGGAACCTTCTTAGTCAGTACCGATATGAATCCTGATACAATTGAAGCTCAATTGCCTAATCGTGTTAAGCAACAATTGGCTAAGAGAAATGCTCGCTTCTTCATCATCGATGCCAATAAATTGGCTGAAGAACTTGGAATGGATAGAAGAACCAATACGATTCTACAATCTTCCTTCTTTGCTTTAAATGAAAGTATCATGTCCTATAAAGACGCCTTGAAATATATGAAGACCGCTGCTAAGAAAGCTTATGGTAAAAAAGGCGATGATGTTGTCGAACAGAACTATAAGGCCATTGACTTAGGAAAAGAAGGTCTAATTGAAATAAGGGTTAAACCTGAATGGGCTGAATTGGTCATCAATAAAACTCGTAAGAGTACGGGTGATGAATACTTTGATAATCATGTTGACGTGATGGCTAGTTTAGATGGATATGATCTACCTGTTTCAGCCTTTGCGAAATACGGCTTAATGGATGGATCATTTAGAAATAACGTTGCCTTTAAAGAACACCGTACAATCGCTACAAGAGTTCCAAAGTGGATTCCTGAAAACTGTATTCAATGTGGATTCTGTAGTTTCGTATGTCCACATGCCACCATTCGTACCTTCCTACTCACCGATGATGAAATCGCTAAGGCTCCAATTAAATTTGATACCTTACCAGGTCAGGGCGCAACGATTTCTCATTTGAAGTTTAGAGTTCAAGTTTCAGTTGATAACTGTGTTGGTTGTGGACTATGTGCGGTTGAATGTCCTGGTAAGGCTGGTCAAAAAGCCTTGGTTATGGATGATGTCAAAGCCCGTCTATTTGAAGCACCTTTAGCCAACTATATCTTTAAAGAAACTACGTATAAATCAGAATTCATGCCGACTGATTCCATCAAGGGATCCCAATTCTTAATGCCTTACTTCGAAGTATCTGGCGCTTGTGCTGGTTGTGGTGAAACACCTTATTATCGTTTAGTATCACAACTCTTTGGAAGAGATATGTTGATTGCTAATGCAACTGGTTGTACTTCAATCTATTGTGGTTCCGCTCCAAGTACACCGTTTGTTAAAGATGCCAATGGTGAAGGGATTGCTTGGGGTAACTCCTTATTTGAAGACAATGCTGAATATGGTTATGGAATGAAAGTAGCTCAAGAAGTTAAAGCTCGTCGGATTGTTGAAATTCTTCTTGAATCCAAGAGTGAATGTGAAGCCGATCTAGTTGCCTTAATTGATAAATACATCGCTGTGAAGGGTCAACGCAATGACGAAAGACCAATCGTTAAAGAATTGGTTGAAGCCGTTAAGAAATCTAAGAGTGCTAAAGTTAAAGAACTATTGGATTATGAACGCGATCTAGTCAGTAATTCAGTTTGGATTATTGGTGGAGATGGTTGGGCTTATGATATCGGTTATGGTGGATTAGACCATGTCATCGCTAATAACTTAAATGTAAATATTATGGTATTGGATACTGAAGTTTACTCAAATACAGGAGGACAGTCCTCCAAGTCATCTCAAGCGGCTTCAATTGCGAAATTCACCGCTGGTGGTAAACCTACTGCGAAGAAAGACTTAGGTCAAATCGCGATGGCTTATGGACATGTCTATGTTGCGGCTATTGCGATGGGTTCTAATCGTATGCAAACCATTAAGGCTTTAAAAGAAGCTGAAGCATATGATGGACCATCATTGATCATTGCCTACTCACCTTGTATTGAACATGGTATCAAGGGTGGCTTAAGCAATCATCAATTGAGCCAGAAGAAAGCTGTTGAGAGTGGATACTGGTCACTATACAGATTCAATCCAAATGAAAAGAATCCATTAACGATTGATTCGAAAGCCCCAGACTTCACTAAGTTCAGAGAATTCATGATGAATGAAACTCGTTTCAATCAGATTGAGAATGTCAATCCTGAGCATGCAGAAGAACTCTTACAAAAAACCCAAGCCGATGCTGAAAAGCGTTATAACCGTTTGGTTAAATTAGCTAGAGTCGATTAATTCATATAAACCCGAATGCTCGCATTCGGGTTTTTTTATCGAATAATGTAGATTATGCATAAATGCCTGATGATATGCTTATAATTTGATACACCAATCCATTAAGTCAATGGTATAATAAGGTTACTATTATGAAAGTACTACTCTATTTTGAAGCTGAAAAGCTCATCCAAATGTCTGGGATTGGTAGAGCTATGAGCCACCAAAAGAAAGCCTTGGAATCTGTTGGGATTGAATATACGACCGATATGATGGACACTTATGATATTCTTCACATCAATACGGTTGGGATGACCAGTCTACCTTTAATCATCAAAACCCATATGGATAATAAACCAGTCATTTATCATGCCCATTCTACGGAAGAGGATTTTAAGAATTCCATCATTTTAAGCAATCAAATTGCCCCATTCTTTAAAATTCATATCGTTGGTTTATATTCTAAAGCGGATCTCTTAATCACACCTACTCCTTATTCTAAAATGCTTTTAGATAATTACGGAATGAATAAACCCATCATTGCAATATCCAATGGGATTGATTTACCTAGATTTAAAAAAGATGATGAGAAGATTAAAGCGTTTATGCGCTACTTTAGTTTAAAACCATCCGATAAGGTTGTGATGGGAGTAGGTTTCTTTTTTGAAAGAAAAGGCATCATCGATTTCATTGAAACAGCTCGAAGAATGCCAGATGTTAAGTTCATCTGGTTTGGCAAAACACCCAATATTTATTTAACATTAAAAATAAGAGAAGCCATTTCCGATACCCCAAGCAATATGATTATGCCGGGTTATGTTAAAGGACCCATCATAGAAGGGGCATATCGTAAAGCCGATGCGTTCTTCTTCCCATCTTTTGAAGAAACGGAAGGGATTGTGGTACTAGAAGCTTTAGCGAGTGAATGCCCAATTTTAGTCAGAGATATTGGAGCCTTTGATCCGTGGTTGGTGGATGAAGAGAATTGTTTAAAGGCTAAGGATGTGGATGGATTCTGTCGTCAACTCAGACGAATCATCAATAAACAAGTCCATACAACTAAAAAAGGCTATAAGACCGCTCAAGAGCGAAGCATTGAAGAAATTGGAAAACAACTCAAAGCTGCGTATGATAGAGTATTGAAGATACAGGCCAGTAAGGAGTAAGTTATGCGAATCGGACTATTCAGTGATACCTATTCCCCGGATATTAATGGAGTGGTATCTTCAATTGTGACATTACAAAGAGCGCTGATTGGTTTAGGTCATGATGTTTTTGTGGTTACCAATCAACCTAAGTTAAAAAGATCTGGTATCAAAGATAATATTCTACGTTTACCTGGTATTGAGATAAAACAACTCTATGGGTATACCCTCAGTGGACCTTTTCATCGTAAAGCGATTGAAGAAGTTCGCTCGATGAAACTGGATGTGATTCATGTCCATACGGAATTTGGAGTCGGTATCTTTGCCAGAAGAGTAGCTAAGAAACTCAATATACCGGTGGTTTCGACTTATCATACAACCTATGAAGACTATACCCATTATCTCAATATCTTTAAGTTGAAATCAGTTGAGCGCTTCTTACGTAAAATGACGGCTCGCTTATCAAAAGTATTTGGCCATGCGGGTCAAAGTATGATTGCCCCTAGTCAAAAGACCAAGGATATGTTGTTGGGTTATGGAATAAATCGACCCATCTATGTCGTGCCAACGGGTTTAGATTTAGAGCGCTTTGATAAGATTCGGACATCTTTTGATAAACAACAAGAACTTAGAACTTCCTATAAGATTAAGCCCCATGAATTTGTTATTCTATTTGTAGGCAGAATTGCTCAAGAGAAGAGTATTGATTTAGTCATTGAAGGGTACAGTCACATTGATTTTACTAAGTATCCCTGTGTCATGATGATTGTTGGGGGAGGACCTGATGAGCATACCCTACAGAAACTTGCAAAGACTCTACATATTGAAGAGCGCGTTATCTTTGTGGGTAAAAAACCAGCCGTTGAAGTTCCTCAGTATTATCACAGTGCCAATGCCTTTGTCTCTGCGAGTTTAACCGAAACCCAAGGGATGACTTTTATTGAAGCCCTAGCGGGAGAATGCCCAGTGTTTGCTAGACCGGATGAAGTTTTAAATGATTTAGTAATTGAAGATGAGACCGGTTATTTCTTTACTTCGATGCAGGAATTTGCGGATAAAGTGATGCATCATATAGATAAGACTAAAGATGAACAATTAGCCATGACTTTCAAGGCTAAGAAACAAGTGGAATGTTATGACAGTCGTTTATTTGGTCAGAAAGTAGCCGATATCTATTCAAATACCATCTTTACTTATAAACACTCATTCTTATTACAGAGTGTTAAAACCAAACAGGGCGTTGTCGAATGCCTATTTATGGGTCAAGAAGAACCATTTAAAGTGATTGTCAGTCAAGATAGTTTTGTGGCGAAAGGATTAAGGACTTTAACAATGGTAGATGATAAAACAATGGAAGAGCTTCTAGAAGATGAAAAAGTTGTCAAAGTTTATCAAAGCTGTATCCGTAAACTGGCCTTTAAAGATCGTACTCGTAAAGAGATGTATGATTACTTAACCCAAAAAACCGATTTAAATATTAAAGCCATTAATACATTGATTGAACATCTTGAAGCACGTCATTATATCGATGACTTGGCTTATACCAACAGTGCAGTCACTACGCTTAGAAGTCTACTTCAAGGTAAATTTAAAATTACTAAATCTCTTAGACAAAAGGGTATCTCTCAAGATATGATTGATGAAGTCTTACAAAAAGATGACCAAGAAGTTGAGATGGCTAATGCCTTAAAATATGCAGAAAAGATTAAGTCATCGATTAAAGAAACTTCTTTAATCGCTAAGAAAGACCAATTATCGATTAAACTCTTTCAACAAGGTTATGAGCGAATGGTCATTGATACAGTCATGGCTAGTTTAAGTTTCGTTGATGATGAAAAAATTGAAGTTGAAAATTGTCGTAAAGCGGCTCTAAAAGCCCTTAAGAAATACAGTCCAAAGTATCAGAAGACAGCCTTACGCAATCATGTCTTCAACTATTTGAGTAACCAAGGTTATCCAATCGATACAATATATATTGCCTTAAATGAAATGGAGTGGAAAGATGACTAGAATTTCAATCAGAGAATTCGTAGAGAATGATAAAGTCGTTACCTCATTATTGGTAACCCAAATGAATCGGGGATTAACCAATACCGGTGCGCCTTATGTATCGTTTACCTTACAAGATAAAACCGGTAATATTGAAGCCAAACTATGGGATGCAAGAGAAGAACTACTCGAAGACATTGAACCCGGAAAAGTTGTCTTGGTCAATGGCGAAGTTCTTAAGTATCGCAATGCCTTTCAGTTTAGAATCTTTACGATCAGTAAACTCGATAGTGCTGAAACCAATCCATCGGATTATGTGGCCAGTTCGCATTTAACTCCAGAGTTCATGAAGCAAAGTATTTTGGCTTCAGTTGCCTCACTTCAAGATCCCATCATTAAAGCCATTACAGCGAAGATCATCAATGATTATGAAGATAAAGTTTATACCTATCCTGCAGCTGCTCGTAATCACCATGATTTCGTAGGTGGATTAGCCACCCATATGATTGCAATGATCAATTTAGCGGATAGTCTATGTCTGTTGTATCCAAGTTTAAATCGTGACTTATTGGTTGTTGGGGTCTTATTGCATGATCTAGGTAAAGTCAATGAATTATCAGGTCCCATCTTAACAGAATATACTTTAGAAGGAAAACTATTGGGTCATATCAGTTTGATGCAAGCCAAGGTTAATGAAGTTGCTATCTCAATGAATTATGAGAAGACTGAACAAGTCACCCTAATGCGTCATCTGATTTTATCGCATCATGGATCATATGAATTTGGCTCACCAGTCCTTCCACTCTTTCAAGAAGCTGAAATCTTAAACTACATCGATAACATCGATGCTCGGATGAATATGTTATCTAAAGCCTTAGAACCCGTTGAAGAGGGACAGTTTACCGCAAGGATCTTCCCCCTTGAAAATCGTTCTTTTTATAAACCAGCATATCTTAAGAAATAGTCCATAAGGACTTTTTTCTTGTGTGAGCATTCATCTTGCACTATACCCTCGGGGGGTATATAATGGCTTCGAGGTAAATACTATGAAAATCACCACTTATGCAGTTGAAGGGATGTCTTGTATGCATTGTGTTCATCACGTTAGTGCGGCTTTAAAAGAAGTTAAAGGCGTCAATGACGTTAAAGTGTCACTGGAAAATAAATCAGCTTTAGTCAATGCCGAAGATAATGTTAGTTTTAATGATCTTAAAACGGCGGTTGAAGAAGCGGGTTATCACTTAAGCGAAAAGTAAATGAAGGATAAAACATATACTGTCATTGGAATGACTTGCGCTTCATGTGCAGCGACTGTTTCGCGTACACTCAAGAAAGTCGATGGGGTTGTTAAAGCGGATGTCAATCTAACGACTGAAAAAGTAACGATTCAACTCAATAAAGAAATTTCATTTTCAGAGTTGAGTGCAGCGGTTGATAAAGCTGGCTATACTTTAGAAGATAATCAACCCATTCGTAAACTAAGCTTAGATATCGAAGGGATGACATGTGCCAGCTGTTCATCAGCCGTTGAAAGAGCCCTAAAAAAACAAAACGGAGTAGAATCCGTTAGTGTTAATCTAGCCACCAATAAGGCTACTTTAAGCTATGATCCAAGCATTATAAAACTCACTACTTTGAAACAAGCCGTTGATAAAGCCGGCTATAAAGCGGTTGAGACTGTCGCGGACTATACGATTGATAAAGACAGTGAGCGTCGATTGAAAGCTCAAAAAGTATTACAGAATAAGTTGATTATTGCGGCTATCTTTTCTATTCCTTTATTGATTATTGCCATGGCTCATATGTTTCCGCAGTTAAAGATTGCACTGCCGGATATCATCAGTCATCATAAGAATCCATTGAATTTTGCCTTGACTCAATTATTATTATCATTGCCTATTTTATATGCTGGACGGTCGTTCTATCGGATTGGATTTAAAACCCTCTCTAAAGGATCTCCCAATATGGATAGCCTGGTTGCGGTTGGAACCATGGCAGCCTTTCTTTATGGCGTTTATAACACCTATCTCATTTATACTGGAATAGGCGTAATGGAAGCCGTTAGTAATCTATACTTTGAATCAGCTGGGGTAGTCATCACACTGATCCTTTTAGGTAAGTGGTTGGAAGAGCGCTCTAAGGGTAAGACGTCTCAAGCGATCAAACGTTTGATGGGATTAAGTCCTAAGTTGGCACATGTGATCATCAACAATGAAATCATCGATGTATCTTTGGATGAATTGGTTGTCAATGATGTGGTTTTAGTTAAACCTGCAGAACGCATCCCTGTAGATGGAATTGTCATCATGGGTGAAAGTGCCGTTGATGAAAGTATGTTGACGGGTGAAAGCTTACCGATTGATAAGCAAAGCGGTGATAAGGTAGTTGGTGGATCCTTGAATATGAATGGGAGTCTACAAATTAGTGCCAAAGCTGTAGGTCAAGATACCGCCCTTTCTCATATCATTCAAATGGTTGAAGAAGCCCAAGGTCAAAAAGCACCAATCGCAAAATTAGCCGATACGATTTCTGCTTACTTTGTGCCTGTTGTGATTGGGATCGCCTTCTTATCTCCCTTGGCTTGGTTTATTGCAGGACAACCATTTAACTTCGTATTAAATGTATTTGTGACTGTCTTGGTCATTGCTTGTCCATGTGCATTAGGTTTAGCTACCCCAACCGCTATCATGGTTGGAACGGGTAGAGCCGCTGATCTGGGCGTCTTATTTAAAGGTGGTGAAGCCTTACAAAAAGCCCATAAAGTCAATACGATTGTCTTTGATAAAACAGGGACTCTAACCAAAGGTCAGATCAGTTTAACGGATATTGAGATCCTTAAGGGCGAATCTGATGAAGTCATGCGTCTACTCGCATCAGCTGAATCAGTGTCTGAGCATCCACTTGCTTTAGCGATTGTTCAATATGCCAAAGATCATAATCTAAGTCTAATGTCGGTAGATCGCTTCAATGCGGTCAGTGGTAGAGGACTAGAAGCAAGCGTTGATCAACACACCATCTTAATCGGTAATCAGAAGTGGATGGCTGATAACTCCATCATATTTGACCAAGTAGAACGTTTAGAAAAGTACAGTGATTTAGGTAAAACAGTCTTATTGGCTGCGATCGATGGTCAACTGGTAGCCTTATTGGCTGTTGCGGATGAACTTAAAGAAAGCACCATAGAAGCGATTAGAATCTTAAAGAAAAAGAGATATCATCTGATTATGATTACCGGTGATCATATTAAAACAGCTCTAGCGATTGCCCATCAAGTTGGGATTGATGATGTCTTAGCGGATGTCTTACCCCAAGATAAGGGCTTTAAAATCGATGAGTTGAAACAGGCTGGTAAAACGATTGCGATGGTAGGCGATGGCATCAATGATGCAGTGGCATTAACCAAAGCCGATATTGGTATAGCGATAGGTTCAGGCACTGATGTGGCGATTGAATCTGCCGACATCGTCTTGATGAAATCAGATTTGATGGATGTTTTAGATGCATTAAACATATCTAAGGCAACCATGCGTAATATTAAACAGAATCTGTTCTGGGCTTTTATTTATAATATTATTGGAATTCCCTTTGCGGCTGGTGTATTCTATGCCTTTGGTGGACCCTTACTAAATCCAGTCTTTGCGGGAGCTGCGATGGCGATGAGTTCGGTTAGTGTTGTGACGAATGCCTTACGATTAAGAAATATTAAAAGGAGTACCTATGGAACAATGTGATATGCATAAAACAACCCTCCGTGATGAGGAATCGATTCAAGCTTTATTAACGCGCCTAAATCGCATGGAAGGACAAATCAGAGGCTTAAAGACAATGGTTGATAATGATCTCTACTGTGATGATATCCTCATTCAAGTGGCGGCTGTTAAGTCAGCGCTAGATGGTTTTGCCTCTAGTTTGTTTGCCCAACATCTTAAGACCTGTGTCATTCGTGATATTAAGAATGATGATCCGATGATTATTGAGGAGGTATTGACTACGATTAAAAGGCTAACGCGCTAATGCAAGAACGTAAGCTGATCATCGAAGGAATGACCTGTGGTAACTGTGAAGATAAGGTAAGCAAAGCCCTTAAAGAACTCAATGGGATATCTCATGTCTCAACCAGTTATCAATCCGGTTATGCATTCATCAAAGGGACTCATTTACCCAGTGATGATAAGATTGAAGCGGCTTTAAGTCGGGTTGGTTATCATTTGGGTAAAGAAAAATTCCCTTGGTCATTCATTGCGATTTTAACGATAGCCATCAGTATCTTTGCCTTGGTTTCTATTCTTTATGGTCATTTACTCTTTGACCCCATGCAGCAAGACCTAAGCTTAGGTTTGGTTGTCGTATATGGTTTGGTTAGTTCATTACACTGTATTGGAATGTGTGGCGGTTTAGCCTTGGGTAGTACTTTAAGAAGTAAGGGAACTAAACCTTATCACTCAATGCTGTCCTATCAATCAGGACGATTGATTTCTTATACTGCCAGTGGTTTTATCTTAGGTGCTCTGGGTGATGTCATCACGATATCAGCTGGCTTTAAAAGTATCTTACTTTTATTAGCGGGTATATGGATGATCATCTTAGCCCTACAGATGTCTAATACGATTCGTTTTAGTTTACCGCGTTTACCCTTTAAGTTTAAACATAAACCCAATGGTGCTTTTACTGTTGGATTACTGAATGCCTTGATGCCTTGTGGGTCCTTACAGACCATGCAATTGATTGCCTTAACCACCACCAGTCCTTGGTTGGGGGCAGGAGTTATGTTGATCTTTGGATTAGTGACATCCCCATCTTTATTATTCATGCAATGGATAGGTACACGTTTATCTGCTCTTAAAGGTAAGATGATTAAACTGGCTTCAGCCATCATCGTTGCCTTAATGGGCTTTCAATTGATACTACAATCTCCGATGGTAAATCAACCCCTTAACCAACTATTAGAACCGTTTCAAAGCCATCAGTTGGCTCCAGTTGAGGATGGTTATCAAGTCATTCATTTGAAGATCATCAATGGTCAATACCATCTGGATTATAATGCGCTTAAGGTTAACCAAGCAGCCAAGATTGTCTTTGATGGATATGAGATCTCGATGGGTTGTGCCAATCCATTCTATCTAACCTGGGATAATACCAAGATCAATCTAGCCGATCATCCTGAGCCTTATAACTTCACTCCCAATACATTGGGAAGATTAGAGATTCATTGTTGGATGAATATGGTTAGAACGTATATCTATGTAGAAAAATAAAACGCTGATTACTCAGCGTTTTCTATATAATAGCGTAATACGGTTTTAAGTTTATCTGGACTGACTTTAGTAAAGTCAGATAGATAGATTTCTTTATGGGCCTTCACACTTTGACATAAGCCATTGTCTAAGATGTACTTTTTCATCAACGCAAAGCTTTTTGGTTCATCATCATAAGAACCTAGATGAAGCATCTGTATACATAACCCATCTTCAATGGGTTCTAACTTTACTTCTGGATAGAGTAAATCAGTCTTCTTCTTTTGATTAAACTCAATGGCCCACCTAAGATCTTTGGCTTTAATAAAATCGGGTTGTCTTATCATCATCGTATATACAAGATCATTCTTATCCAAGCTATCTTTAGTTTTACCTTCTTCATTTAAATCCCAATAGCCTTCTAAGGGATACACAGAATATTCACTAAAGTTCTCAATCAGATAGCCTTTCTTTAAGGCAAACTTAAGCGTATAAGAAAGGGTAAACAAGGTTTCTACTGCTTTTTGAAAATGAGCTGAAGATGGAGATCCCTTACCACTTATGGTTAGATAAGTCCAATTTGGAATCGTGATTTGAGAGATCTTGGACTTAGCTAAATAGGTCGCAGCTTCTTCTTTTCGCCAATCATGTTTTATTGTAATTTTAGGGTTTGACATAGTGTTTCGTTTGGTTTAGCGCTTTCTATGGTATGGAATTTTAAATCATAACCATCTTGATCACTATAGCGAGGTACTAAATGAAAATGAATATGATCAATACTTTGGCCAGATACTGCTTTCGCATTGCTTAGAAAGTTATATCCCTTAGGCATAATCGTTTCATCATAATGCTTGATTAAGTGTAGTGCGATCGTATGGATATCTTTAATGATTAGACTTGGACATTCGGTGAAATCATCATAATGGGTTTTAGGCATAATCAAGGTATGACCTAAACTCACCGGATTGATGTCGAGAAAGGCCAAATAGTTTTGATCTTCATATACAACAAAAGAACCGATATCGTGTTTAGCGATCTTACAGAATAGACACATGGTCATTCCTCCTTATAATATAAACTTAGTATACCTTAAAAATAGAACTCGATAAAGATGAAGGAATAAAAAAAGCAGACTTCATTGAAGTCTGCTTAGTTTCAGTTAAATATATAATCAGCGTAATTCTTAGACATCATATCGTAGATGGTCTTATCATAAATTCTAAACTTGTATTCTTCATAGAAACCCAACAATGCTTTATTGATGAAGGTACTGTTGTCTTTAAACTGTGTAATGATTTCATCTTTCATCTTATCTGCATCGGTTACACTGATTTGGGCGATATACCAGAAGCCGGTATCAGCGGATACAATCACATCAGATAAGGTAGGAAGGGTCGCATCAGTCAAAGCTTTTAGTACTTCAGTAGGAAGATCACTCTCACTATAGTAGATGGTTGATGCCCCAGGATAATCGGTACTGGTGTACTTCTTAGCTACAGTGGTAAAATCAGCACCGTTTTTAATTTCAGCTAGAGCTGCAGCTGCTTTAGTCGCATCTTTAATCTCAATAACTCTGGCTTTAACTGGCTTATAAGTTGCAACGATGGATTCAAAGGTATTGGTTAAGTAAGCCACAACCAAGATATCTTTTTGGGCTTTAGTGACACAGACTTGATTGTAATAATCTTCAATCGTTTTATAACCGGCATCATCTAAAGCTTTTTGAAGATCAGTTCCAGCAGCAGCAATAAACTTAGCCTTGGCAGCATCTGCAGCGCTTGTAACCGCATCGGTTAAACCGATTTCTTTATCAAAGATATACTTTTGAGCTAGATTGAGTGCTACTACAGCTGGATAGGGATCCAAATGTGACATCACACTATAGACATCACCCTTGGTAATCTCGCCTCCATCTAGAGTAACAAGTACTGTATTAGGATCGGATACCTTAGTCGTCTTATCATAACAGCCAACCATTAGGATGGCACATGCAATAATCGTTATTATTTTTTTCATGATGGCTCCTTACTCCGTAATCCCAAAGAGTTTCTTTATACTGGCTTCAAGTTCAGTGTTACCATTGAAATTGACATTCAATTCAAGGGCTTTTTCCCATAGGATCTTATTAGCTAAAGTCGCATCTTTAGCGATCAATGCATCATAGAATCCATCATAAGTCTTAAGATCTTCTAATGATGTGCTATCGACTCTAATCAAATGATAACCATAAGTTGTGGTAACCCAAGCACTGGTTTCCCCCGCATTAAGGGCTAAAGCAGCGGTTCTAAAGTTGGTTTGGAATGATGTATCTGAATCCATATAACCCAATAAACCTTTAAGTTTATTATTGGTTGTATCTTCCGAATACTTTAAGACTGCATCTTCAAAACTCATACCACCCGCGATGGCATCTTTGACAGCTTGTAGACGAGCCGCTTCATCAGCGGTAGGCTTAGCAGGATCATCCATCGCAATCAGGATATGTGAAACCACACGTGGTTTTTTAGCCGTAGCGAAGGTTGGATATAATTCATCCATATGCGTATTCAAGTATTCTTTTTGTAAGAGCTTTTCTTTGACTTGTTGAGTTACGTATTCATCGATATCATTAACCGAAGAGTAACCAGCATCTTGTAAGTAATATAAGGCAATCGTTTCATAGGTATAACCATATGAAGCATAATAGGTAGCCATATCTTCCCATTGTTTAATTAAATCAGCCATCTGTGTTTTAACAGTCGCTTTGATTTCAGTGGTACTTTCAATGGATGTATCAATGATGGTTCTTTTTAGATTGGTAAAGACTGAGTAATCACCATAATATGTATAGAGTTCATCATAGAATGTATCTGTAGTTACTTTTTGATCACCGATCACAAAGACAACATCTTTACCACCAGTGGTTTTTGATGGAAGTTTATCTTTAAACATATCATAAGCTTGTAGGGTGATCATGGCCAAAAAAGCAAAGGCAATGAAGACAAAGAACCAGTTATGAGTTAATAGTTTCATCCACTCAGGTTTCTTTTTCATTTTTAGAAATTTGGCTGCTGCCCATAAACCCACATATAGGACAACAAATAATAAGAGATAACCAATAAAAATAAGATATAACGGACTTTTTAATAGAGTTAGTATTTCAGTCATTTCAATTCCTCCTAACGAATCTTATTTATTATAGAAGACTTCACTATATTATGCAAGAATTAAAGAGTGTTGAGCACATTTGTTCATTTAGTGTGTGCTATAATTAAAGCACTTAAAATAGGTCACTATGGAGAAAAAATGAGTACATTATTAATTCAAAATTTACATGTTTCAATCGATGATAAACCCATCCTGAAAGGGATTAATTTACAGATACAATCCAATGAAATACACGCCTTAATGGGTCCCAATGGCAATGGGAAATCAACCTTATTAGCCAGCATTATGGGACATCCTAAATATACCGTAACCCAAGGTTCAATTACCTTAGACGGTCAAGATGTCTTAAAGATGGAAGTCAATCAGAGAAGTAGAGCAGGCTTATTTCTAGGGATGCAGTATCCTCAAGAAGTGGCAGGGGTAACCAATTCTGACTTTATGAAAGCAGCTTTAAATGCACGTAGAGAAACACCGATTGGACTCTTCGCCTTTATTAAACAATTAGAATCATCAATCAAACAGTTGGAGATGAAATCTGATTTAGCACATCGTTACGTCAACGAAGGTTTTTCGGGTGGTGAAAAGAAACGCAATGAGATCTTACAGATGATTTTATTGAATCCTGAAATCGCGATGTTGGATGAGATCGATAGTGGCTTAGATGTGGATGCCCTTAAAGTAGTCGCTTCTGCCATTTTAGAGCAACAAGTTAAAACTAAGATGGGACTATTAATCGTCTCGCATTATGAACGCTTCTATCAATTGATCGTTCCAACCCATGTGCATGTAATCATTGATGGAAAGATAGTCTTAGAAGGTGATACCGATTTAGTCAATAAGATTGATACCAATGGCTATGACTGGATTCAAACTGAACTGGGTATTGAAATCCCTAAAGAAGAGGATCATAGACCAGTGGTTACGACCTTAGGAACGTGTGCGGTTAAAGAGAGGGGTCAAGAATGACTCGGATTCTTCTAACTGAAGGCTTAAATCAACTCATCGTTGGTGAGCATACACTCAGTCCTATCCAGATTGAGACAAGTCCTAAAGGAACCTATCAACTGGTATTAAACTATCAGAGTAAAGAGATGATCGATATTAAAGTGATGGTCAGACCAGATGCCAACTTAAGTGTCTTTATCAGCTCAGATGCCGATCAGATTCACTGTGTTGAGCGCTATGAGGTATATCGCAGTGCGCAGTTAAACTTAGCTTATGCGGATCTCAGTAATTCTAAAATCAAACGCGTATCTTCAATTCATTTAATAGAAGAAGGAGCTGGGGTTGATTTACATTCAGTGGCCTTGGTTAATCAAGACCATGAAGTCCAATACATCTTTGAGCATGAAGCTGAGCATACCACCGGTAGTATGGAGAATTATGCGGTTATCGTTGAGCAGGGTTTATTGAAACTCCATGCGATTGGTCATATTCATAAGTCCGCTTATTTTAGTGAAACCCACCAAAGTACTAGAGTCTTGAGTTTAGCGAATGCCCAGAAAGCCGTTCTCTATCCGCAATTGATCATCGATAATAATGAAGTCCTGGCTTCGCATTCTGCCAGTACCGGTCAACTCGATGATGAACATCTCTATTATCTAGAATCTCGTGGATTAAATAAACAAGCAGCGATTCGATTGGTGGTTCAAGGCTATCTATCCTCGATTGCCGATCATATCGTTGATGAAGGGATTAAGCAGAGTATTCTGAGTATGATTGAAAGGAAGGTTACCCAGTATGTATGATGTCAAGAAAATCAGATTAGATTTCCCAATGTGTGTTAAACAAGATACTATCAATCATTTGATCTATCTCGATAATGCCGCCACATCGTTTAAACCCCAAAGTGTAATCGATGCAGTCATGCATTATTATACCGATGAGACTACCAATATTCATCGCGGTGATTATGATCTATCCTATCAAGTATCAGAAGAGTATGAGAATGCGCGTAAAGTCATTGCTGACTTTATTCAATGCGATCCAAAAGAAGTGGTCTTTACATCCGGTGCCAGTGCATCCTTAAATCTAGTGGCTTATGGTTATGGCCAGAAGTTTCTAAAGAAGGGTGATGTAATCTTATCATCTGAAGCTGAACATGCCTCAAACATCCTACCTTGGATGAAGGCTGCCAGTCATACCGGTGCCATCATCGAATATATCCCATTAACATCCGAAGGTGATCTCACCATCGAGAGCTTTAGAAAAGCCATGCATGCAGGGGTTAAAGTGGTCAGTATTGCCCATATCTCCAATGTCTTAGGTTATGTAGTTCCCATCAAAGAAATCACCAAGATAGCCCATGAATATGGAGCCATCGTTACCGTCGACGGAGCCCAATCGGTTCCGCATATTCCAACGTTTGTCAAAGACTGGGATATAGATTTTCTATCCTTCTCCAGTCATAAGATGTGTGGACCCAGCGGAGTGGGTGTCTTATTTGGTAAGTATGATCTATTAGACAAGATGGATCCCTTTATGTTGGGGGGAGGCAGTAATGCCCGCTTTGACATTTGTGGTAATATCCTATTAAAGAATCCACCCTTTAAATTTGAAGCTGGTACCCCAGCCATTGAAGCGGTCTTAGGTTTAAAAGCCGCGGTTGAGTATCTTAAATCTGTGGGAATGGAAGCCATTGAGCACTATGAGAATGAACTCAGAGTGTATTGTGTTAAACAGCTTGAACAATATAAACACATCCATATCTATAATCCCCATGCATCAACGGGTATTATCACCTTTAATGTGGATGGGATATTTGCCCAAGATACAGCCCTTTATCTCAACTCTAAAGGCATCATGTGTCGAGCCGGTAATCACTGCGCTAAGATATTATTGGATGTCATCAAGACATCAGAAACGGTTCGATGCAGTATATATTTCTATAATACCAAAGCAGAAGTGGATGCCTTTGTATCGGCTTTAGCTGAAATCACTTTAGCCAAGTGTGTTGATTTATATCTCTAGGAGAACTCTATGGCAGACTATAAAAACGATCCGTTAGTATTACGTCAAATCATCATGGACCACTATGAATACCCACGTAACCATCAACTCAAAGAAGATGTTCATTACCATAAGGCTCATATGGCTTCTGAATCATGCATCGATGATATCACTGTCCAAATGAAGATAACAGACAACATCATAGATGATGTGTGTTTTGGTGGGGTAGCTTGTACCATCTCAACCGCGTCAACCTCAGTTTTTACTGACTTAATCAAAGGTAAAACCCGTGATGAGGCGCTTGCCATCATCGAAGAGTATTACCATATGATCGACTTAAAAGACTATAAAGAAGAAATTCTTGAAGAAGCCATTGCCTTTCACTCGGTCGGTAAACAAGCCAATCGAATTAAGTGTGCCACCATCGGTATTAAAGCCATGGAACAATTGATTAAGGAGAGTAAGGATGGCCAAAAATAAAGATCTACCATCCACTGACTATGAATATGGATTTCATGATGAAGACGTGTCGGTTTATAAGACTAAAAAAGGTATCAGTCGCGAAATCGTCAGTGAAATCTCTAAAATAAAGAATGAACCAGAATGGATGACTGAATTTAGACTCAAAGCTTATGATAACTTTGTATCTAAACCCATGCCTACTTGGGGTCCAGATTTAAGCAGTCTACACTTTGAAGATTATACCTATTATATTAAGCCATCTGAAAAGATGATGAATAAGTGGGAAGATGTCCCTGAATCCATCAAGAATACTTTTGATCGTTTAGGCATCCCTGAAGCTGAAAAGAAGTTTCTATCGGGTGTGGCCACTCAATATGAATCTGAGATGGTCTATCATAATATGTTGGAAGAAGTAGAAGCCAAAGGGGTTATCTTTACTGATACGGACAGTGCTCTACGCTTATACCCCGATCTGTTTAGAAAATACTTTGGAAGCGTAGTGCCATATACCGATAATAAGTTCGCTGCTTTAAACAGTGCAGTTTGGAGTGGTGGATCCTTCATCTATATTCCTAAAGGGGTGAGTTTAGATAAACCTCTCCAATCTTACTTTAGAATCAATTCAGAACAGATGGGTCAGTTTGAAAGAACCTTAATCATCGTTGATGAAGATGCGGATGTCCACTACGTAGAAGGCTGTACCGCACCAACTTATAGTAAAGATAGTCTACATGCAGCAGTGGTTGAGATCATTGTCCATAAGCGCGGTAAATGCCGATATTCAACCATTCAAAACTGGTCTACCAATGTCTTAAACTTGGTCACTAAAAGAGCCAAGGTCTTAGATTATGGGGTGATGGAATGGATTGATGGCAACATCGGTTCTCATATCACCATGAAATATCCATCGTGTTTATTGATGGGACCTTATGCGAAAGGGATGACCATCTCAATCGCAGTCGCTTCATCGATTGGACAAATACAGGATGCTGGCGCTAAGATGATCCATCTTGCACCGTATACATCCAGTAATATCATCTCTAAATCCATCGCTCGTAAGGGTGGAGAAGTCAATTTCCGTGGGATGGTTCAACACAGTGCAGCCGCTCACCATTCTAAATCCAAGATCGAGTGTGATACCTTAATCTTAGATGGGGATAGTAAGTCTGATACTCTACCAAGCAACATCACCCATCATCCAAGCTCAACCATTGAACATGAAGCCACTGTCTCTAAAGTATCTGAAGAACAGTTATTCTATCTGATGAGTCGGGGATTAAATAAGAGTCAAGCTTTAGAAACCATCATCATGGGCTTTTTAGAACCCTTTACCCGTGAATTACCGATGGAATATGCGGTAGAACTCAATCAATTGATGAAGATGGAAATGGAAGGTTCTGTGGGTTAATGGATAAGGCCAGTCTTAGAACCAAACATCTCAATCTACGCCAAATCAACCAAAGACATCTAAGTAAACTGAATCAAGTCATCACTTTAAAATGCTTAAGTCAATTAGAAAAGTATCATAGTATCGGCATCTATGTCTCAAAAGAGTATGAGGTCGATACACGCCTCATCCTTGAGTCATTATTTAAACAAAATAAGATTGTCTGTGTCCCTAAAATCATCGATCATCGAATGGTCTTCATTCAAATCAAAGGCTTAAATGAATGTGCACCCTCATCCTTTGGCATCCTAGAACCCCTCAGTAATCAAGGCTATCCCAATCTAATTGAAGTCATGGTTATTCCAATGTTGGCCTATCAAAAGGATTATCATCGTTTGGGTTGGGGTTTAGGTTACTATGATCACTACTTAAAAGATTACCAAGGCTATAAACTGGGTTTATGTTTTAAAATGAATGAAGAGCCCTTACTGATACCCTCAGCGCATGATATAGCCTGTGATACAATCATAACTGAAGATTAGATAAATATAAGCGTGGAGGATGGATATGACGCATCATCGACTTTCATCTAAAATGCTTGGAATGTTGATCTATTTTTTCACCTTCTCAGCCTATTATATTCCCTTGACTCAGCGGATTCCCTATCTCAGCAGTATCGGGTATACTCAGAATCAAGTCAGTATCATGTTGGCAATCCAAGCAGCGATTGGTTTTGCCCTCCAAATGATTTTTGGCTTTCTCTGTGATAAATATAAGACGATTAAACAATTCTTCTATTTATCTGCCATCTTTGGAACCATTGGTGTCTACTGGATGTTTAATGTCACCCAAAATATCTTCTTCTTTCATTTATTATCGGTGGCAGTCTTAAGTAGTTTCTATAATGTAGCCGTAGCCTTATTGGATTCATGGACTTTAGAGCTCGATCCTTTGATGCGTAAAAGCTTTGGATCGATTAGAGCTTGGGGTACGATTGGTTGGATCATGAGTGGCTATCTAGTCACCCTCATCATCAATCACTATGGATATCAAAGTCTCGGTTTAACCTTTACGATCATCGTATTAATCGCGATGAGTTTGGCTTACTTACTACATGATGCCATCAAAGAGGTTCATTTAGCTCCGCTTAAAATGAAAGACTTAAATGAACTATTCAGTAATCAGCGCTTTCTAATCTTGGTTTTAGCTCTATTCTTTATCTTTATGTTGATAGGATTAGATGGTTTAACGGTGGTCTTAAAGATGGAAGCCTTGGGTGCATCCACCGCTGAAAAATACTATCGTTTTGCCTTAGCAGCCCTAGTCGAATTACCTTTTCTATTCTTAGGTGCGCGGTTATTAAAGCGCTTCAATAGTCTGCATATATTAGCTCTAGGAACCCTGGTCTATCTGTTTAGATTCATTCTATATGGGTTGGTTCAAACCCCCACCTTGATGATACTGGCATCGCTTCTTCAGATTATATCTTTTCCCTTAGTGTTAATCGCAACCAAGCAGTTGGTCTTTGATGAATCACCTAAACACTTACGTTCCAGTGGCCAAATGGTTGCCATAGCGTGCTATATGGGCTTAAGTGGGGTTATGAGTCCATTAATCTCAGCAAGCTTAATTGATTGGGTAGGGATTGATACAACCCTCATCCTAATTGGATTGATGATGTTGATTCCTTTAGGCCTAATCTATCGCTTAAATCAAGCTGATTCTCATTCACATAATCTCACATAATCTTGACACACTTGGGACATATTAAAGCGGTAAAGTATACATGCAAGATAATCTTGCCTGTACGATTTCTCTTCTTTACATAATAACCCTTTATTCGTACAGTGTCCTTCCCCTTTAAGAAATATGAAAAAAGACGATCCCCCCGTCTTTTTTCGTGCTTTAATTGACTTAGTGACATAGTTATTTTATATTTAACAAGAAATAAGAGAACATTAAGGATTAAACCATATGAAACTATTAGCCATATATGATGATCCCTTTTGGGAAGATCAAATCATTGAAACATACCGAGCCACTGCTCGGGTTTTCTTACGTAATCAATTAGGGCAGATCGCATTCTTAGTGATCGTTGGTGAAGACAATCTAGGTAAACGCAATCATCTAGAAACTTGTGGCGGAGGAGTAGAAGCCAATGAAAGTTTCATTGATGCGGCTAAGCGTGAATTGATGGAAGAGTTGGGTGCCATCGCTAAAGACTTCACTGAGATTGGTTGTGTGATATGGCGTTTAAATCGATTGAGAAGAATCTCAATTGAAACTTACTTTGAAGCTCAATTAGTGAGTCTAGGTCATCATACAAATAGAACCGATGAAGAGAAAGTACTGATTGAGAAGGTTGTATGGCTGAGTGAAAAAGAAGCTCTAGAGCGATTATCATCCTATGATAGTGCCGTAGACTTTATGGTTCATCGTCGTGATTTAACAGCACTTAAAGCTTTATTAAACTTAGATTAAATGCTTTGGTCACCTTGGTAGAGATTATCCTTAGCCATCTTTTGATCGATATGATTGAGTATGGAGACTTTATTGGTGATCCATAAAGGTGCGATGAGTTCATTAGAATCTCCATCACCGGTTAAACGTACGATCACTATATCCGAAGGTAATAAGCGGAGTTGTTGAATGACTAAGTCTTCATAGTCATCTTGACTCATAAGTTCAAAATTCTGAGTATCATATTGTGTAGCTAAGCGTGTATCTTTTAATACATTCAACATATGAATCTTGATTCCATAGGGATGAAGCTTGGCTATTTCTTTAACCGTTTCAATCATCATTTCCTTAGTTTCACTTGGATAGCCATTGATGATATGAATGATGACTTTGAGATTGGTTGATTGTAACTGTGTGTAGACCTCTTTAAACAGGGCATAATCATGACCGCGATTCATATGTTTGGCTGTTTCATCATGAATGGATTGTAAACCCAGTTCTAGATAAATATCTTTAATCTTAGATAATGAATCTAGGTATTCGATGATTTCTAAACTCAGACAATCAGCTCTGGTAGCGATGGCTAAGGCGATTACTTCATCTTTTTGGATGAAGGGTTCAAAGAGGGTCTTAAGTTTATCTAAAGGGGCATAGGTATTAGAGTATGATTGGAAATAGGCGATGATTTTAGCTTGAGGCCATTTATGATACGCTTGGGCTTTACCTTTGATGTATTGGGTTTCTAGATCATCATTGATAAGACCACCAAAGTCTCCACTGCCAATGGCATTGCAGAAACTACATCCTCCGATTCCACATGTTCCATCACGGTTTGGACAGGATAAACCAGTGTTTAAACTGACTCTAACGGTTTTATCACCATAGCGTTTTCTGAGGTCATAATTGAAGGTATGATAGTGCTTATTATCACTGGAATATTGGAATGAATTCATAGTCCTATTGTAGCATTTTATTGACTTTATAAGCGCTTCTGTTTATACTAATTCCATAAGCGTTGAAGGACCTAAGTAAGTTGTTAACCTATAGATAGAGACCTAGGATTTGGTGAAAACTAGGATAGGATCAATTGAACTCAGTCTGAAGCATAGAAGACATCTTCTACGGGTTACGCCGTTATCCGTTTGAGAAGCAAATAAGGTGGTACCACGGTAAAGCGTCCTTTGGGAGGCTTTTTTTGTGCAAGGAGGATTCTAATGGATCATATACAAATTGAGAAGAAATGGCAGAAGTATTGGGAAGATCATCAAACCTTTTATTGTGATGTTTATGACTTTAATAAGCCTAAGGCTTATATATTAGACATGTTTCCTTATCCATCAGGTAGTGGATTACATGTAGGACATCCTGAAGGCTATACAGCTACGGATATCATCACTCGAATGAAACGGATGCAGGGATTTAATGTTTTACATCCGATTGGTTGGGATGCCTTTGGATTACCGGCTGAACAGTATGCCCTTAATACAGGTCATCATCCCGCTCAGTTTACCAAAGATAACATCGCTAACTTTAAAAGACAGATTAAAGCCTTGGGTTTATCCTATGATTGGTCTAAGGAATTATCAACCACCGATCCAGATTATTATAAATGGACTCAGTGGATTTTCATTCAACTCTACAATAAGGGTTTGGCTTATGTGGCAGAGATTCCGGTAAATTGGTGTCCTGAACTGGGAACCGTATTAGCCAATGAAGAAGTCATCGATGGGAAAAGTGATCGCGGTCATTTTCCAGTCTTTCGCGTTCCCATGCGTCAATGGGTTTTAAGAATCACTCACTATGCGGAAAGACTCTTAGAAGATCTAGAATTGGTTGATTGGCCTCAGAGTACCAAAGAGATGCAACAAAACTGGATAGGTAAATCAGTAGGCGCCAATGTCATCTTTAAGATCGCTGATTTTGATAAAGCATTCACTGTATTTACCACTCGTAGTGATACCTTATTTGGGGCTAGCTACTGTGTTTTATCACCTGAGCATCCATTTGTCTTTGATATCACTTCCAGTGAGCAGAAAGCCGCTGTAGAGGCTTATATAAAGGAATGTGCAGGTAAGTCAGATCTTCAAAGAACTGAACTCAGTAAAGAGAAGACAGGGGTATTTACCGGGGCGTATGCGATCAACCCAGCCAATCAAAAAAGAGTTCCAATATGGATTGCCGATTATGTATTGGCGGCTTATGGAACCGGTGCCATCATGGCTGTTCCAGCCCATGATGAACGTGACTATGAATTCGCTAAGAAGTTTAACTTAGACATCATTCCTGTCTTAGATGGGATGGATGTCAAAGAGAGTGCCCATACTGGGGATGGCTTACACATCAACTCAGACTTCTTAAATGGTTTAAATAAAGAAGATGCGATTAAGACAATGAATGCTTGGTTGATTAAGCATAAAATCGGTGAAGAAAAAGTTACTTATAAACTCAGAGACTGGTTGTTTTCTAGACAACGCTATTGGGGTGAACCCATACCCATCATTCAGCTTGAGGATGGTACCCAATGCACGGTAGAGCTCAATGAATTACCTTTAGAATTACCTGAAGTTGAAAACTATAAACCTTCCTCTAAAGGAGAATCACCTTTATCCCATGCTAAAGACTGGTTGGATGTTGTAGTCGATGGTAAAAAGGGAAGACGTGAAACCAATACGATGCCTCAATGGGCTGGAAGTTGTTGGTACTACTTAAGATACATCGATCCTAAAAATGATCAAGCCATCGCTGATCCTAAACTACTGAATCATTGGTTACCTGTTGATCTATATGTCGGTGGGGCTGAACATGCCGTCTTACATTTACTCTATGCCCGTTTCTGGCATAAAGTACTCTATGATATCGGTGTAGTCCCAACCAAAGAACCCTTTAAGAAACTCTTTCATCAAGGGATGATTTTAGGTGAGAATGGGGAAAAGATGAGTAAGAGTCGGGGTAACGTAATCAATCCCGATGACATCGTTAAAAGTCATGGAGCAGATACCCTCAGAGTCTATGAGATGTTTATGGGACCTTTAGAAGCAGCACTTCCTTGGTCACCGAGTGGACTGGATGGATCACGTAAATGGTTGGAAAGAGTGGAACGTGTTTATCTTGAACTCGATAAGTTCAGTGATGAAAATGATCACAGTCTAGATAAGCTCTATCATGCCACCGTTAAAAAGGTGACCCATGATATTGAAACCCTGAATTTTAATACAGCTGTTTCGCAAATGATGATCTTTATCAATGAAGTCTATAAGGCTCCTTCGTTTTATCGTCCCTATGCTTTAGGCTTTATCCAAATGTTTGCTTGTTTTGCCCCTCACTTAGGTGAAGAGCTTTACCAACAATTAACCAAACAAAGTGGGATTAGTTATGTTCCATGGCCTAACTATGATGAAGTCTATCTTAAAGAAGACCAAGTTGAAATCGTAGTCCAAATCAATGGTAAAATTAGAACCAAATTATGGATTGAAGTAGGCTCAAGTCAAGCTCAAGTTGAAGCCTTAGCCTATCAAGATGCAACCCTAAAACCTTTCTTAAATAATCTAAGCATTCGTAAAGTCATCTTCGTTAAAGATCGTTTATTGAATTTGGTTGTATAAAGCTTAGTTCTTTAATAAGCGAATCAATAAAATATCCGGGTTTTTAAATAAACGCATTTTTAATCCATCCACCCCAACCCCATTAGAGACATAGAGTTCAGTGAAATGCTTTTTATAATGCTCTTTTAAATATGTACTGTTTTTATCATACACAGATCCTATGATGGGTAAATTTATTTGACCCCCATGCGTTTTACCACTTAAGATTAAATCGATGTTGGCGTTGGTCGCATCCAAATAAGCAGGATCATAAGCCAATAGGATGGAGTAATCAAAATGATGGAGTGATTCAGTGATATTTTGATCATAATCACTGATCTGATTGGGAGCCCCAATCAGATTGATATAGTCAGGTCCTAGTTGATGAATCTGAATCACTTGATTCGTGATGACTTCAAAATCACTGGTATAGAGGATATTACTGATGTCCGCTTGATTGACTTGATCATCATCCCCCAGTACCGCATATTTTCCATAAGGGGCACTTAAACTGGTGAGTTGTTCAATCATACTGCTGCGTTGCTTAGAGCTTAAGCTATGATAATAGTCTTGGTCGATTAAGTCTCCACCAAATAAGATCACATCCGCTCCCACACTTTGAATGGTTTGAATTATTGTTTTAAAATAGTTTTCATCTTGATTATAGAGATGGGTATCAGAAAAATAGACTAAGGTAAAGCCATTAAAATTATCATTGATCTCATCAGATTTAAGAGTGATGGTTTTGATACTGAGTCGCTTTAAGGCGTTGGTACTGGCATCATATAGAATCAAAGATCCCAATAAGACAATACTTAAGCCAATTAAAACGAAAGTTCTTAATTTCATACGCCTATTTTAACACAGCTTGTTTTGGTTTATAATGCTAATGAGAGGTAATCCTATGAAAAAACTAATCGGTTTAATCTTATTGGTAGCTGGAATTGTCTTATTATTGGTTAACTATAATGTGATTCAAACAGAAGATAACTTTGCGCTCATTTGGCCCATCGTCCTATTATTAATTACTTTAGGCAATATCATCCAAATGCGTAGACTCAGATTCTTCAATGTCTTTCTATTAGGAGTAGGAACCTATTTCTTACTCAAAGCCTTGGGTATTTCACTCGATATGTATCTCAGTGATACCGTCATCTTTGCGAGTGTATTGATCATCATCGGGATCTATATTTTATTCATTAGAAAAAATATCTTTAGAGGTAAGTTTCAGATGTCATCCAATCATTCCAATAAAAATGGAACAGAATACAATGCCTTGATGGGTGGAATTGATGAGAAAGTCATCAATGATCACTTTGAAACGTGTCAAGTCTCGGTATTGATGGGTAGTGCTGAACTCGATATGAGTGATGTTAAGTTAGCCAGCAATAAAGCCAATCTAGAACTCAATTCGGTTATGGGTGGTATAGAGATAACATTACCTAAAGGATGTCGCTTAATCGTATCAGGAACCCCTATTATGGGTGGTTTCGAGAATAACTATATCAGTGATCCCAACTCAGACAAGGTATTGATGATCATCTATACCTGTATCATGGGTGGAATTGAAGTTAGATAAATATAACAAGATCCATTTTTAACTTTAGTGATTTTGTGATTTCAATACTTTAGTATGTCTTGAATTACCATTTAACTAATAAAAAGCCCAACCATTAACACTCTTGAATTCACGTAATACTCTAAGATAATCATCTGAATTAGAAAGTTTTATTTCAAGAATACCTCTGGTAGGAACCACATTACCCGTTTCATCAAACATAATCAATATCAGAGTATCTCTAATTCCACCTATGAAAATGATGTACTTTTCTTTCAGCATTTAATAGGAACACTGTTCAGTTGTAATACTAGAATTTTAAATATCCTTGTTCTTTCCACGTTTTTAATATCATTTCTGCATTAAATCTAGAAAGCGGTACATTACTTTTATGAGAGATATTATTAAGCGTTTTCTCTGCCATCGTAAGATTAATATTTAAACCCAAACAATGAGTTGCAGCCGTAATTTTTATACGCTCGTCATCAAAGTCTAATAATATAATCAAAATCTCTTCTGCCATATGTTTGTCTTCACTTAATAAATAGTATAATTTTGATAACTCTTTCATTGCTCTATTATGTCTTTTTACTCCCATTTCGGTATAATCGTCAAGCTTTGAACATAATTTAACATATTTCTCAATAAATTCTTCTTTCATATCTTTACCCCAAACTTTCGAAGTATTTCTATTCCGAATTCATATTGTTTCTGGAAGTCTTGACCAGCAATCCAGTCTCTAACTCTTAAACCATTAGTAAACCACTGTATACTACTATAATAACCACTGATCTTAATATGGACTGCATTACTAATATTTACAACATTATTTGAGTTATTAATCCATGTATTTGGAAATCCCGTTTTTACAGACTGACACTGTTCTACTATATGATGCCACTGATTGCCCCATCCGGGTGAACCCAAAAAGTCTTTAAGTTTCTGGAAAGTTTGGAATCCCGCTCCTCCACCTGCAGTAATAGAAGCTGATGCTGTTATTATTCCAAAATTAGCAAGAATTGCACCTGCTCCCCACCCAACAAGACCCCCAATGATTCCCCCCGCAATAACACCCATTGCAACATACTTCCACTTAAACTTGCCGAATACTTTATAGGAGTAATATGCTCCGACCCCTCCCCCTATTGCTGCACCAGCAATGATACCAATAATAATGCAAGTTGTCATTGTTATAATAAATTCACCTGTTGGATCATAATTACTAGCAGGATTGTTAGCACAGTAAGCATACAAATTTGTTCCAAATAAGCTAGCACCAATATCAATTCCATCATCCGCATTAATGAATCTTCCCACTGTCGAATCGTAATATCTGCTATTGAGGTAGTACAAACCAGTCTCTGAATCAAGATAGTATCCACGATATCTGAATGGATTATCAGCTCCTATAGTGGATGCTGATGATCCAGTTGGAGTGAGTGGATTACCCCAGGAATCATACTGATAGTATACAACTTGAACTCCTGTATTATCAAGTATTCCTATGATATCACTTTGTCCATTACGGACATAGTAATACATATCTCCATCGTCTTTAAATCCATATAGATTGCCATTCTCATCATAGAAGAAATCTAAGATCTTAGATCCAGTAACTTGTCTAACGATACTATAGCCATTGAGGAAGTAATTGGTAGTTACCCCGTCATAGGTCTTTGAGGTTCTGATTCCACTGTCATTGTAGGTATATGAGCCTGAGATACCATTGTTGGCGACTGAAGTGAGTTCTCTGCCATTGGCCCAAGTAAAACTGAGATTATCTCGATAAGTCAGTGGATTACCAACCTCATCATAGGTAATGGATTGGCCATCATATGAAATGAGTTGATCTTTCCAAGAAGTTGAATACCCGTAATTGTAGGTATCGATCAGAGATTCTCTAGATCCATTGATATAGTTGTATTCTGTTCTGCTGATGATGTTTCCACCGATGTCATAAACGTAATCGATGGATTTTGAGGTATAGGCATTATTTTCACTAATAAGCTGATTCATCTTATCGTAAGTATAAGTGGCTTTAGGTAGGGTTCCTTCTGAAATGGTTAAGATGTTTCCATTGGCATCATAAGTATAATTAAACGCATCATTAATGCCATTCTGCATACTACCTAATAGCGTCGTAGTTGAATTGGTACCCGCACCATCTAAGTAAGTATAGGTTGTTGTAAAGGGGGTTGTGGTACCTAGGGTTCTAGTTGATAATCGTGCCAACTGATCAAACTCATAACTCAGTTGAGTTGTCCCATTGAGTTTAACATTATAGATGAGTCCAGGTATCTCACCGACGACGTTCTTATCTCCATAAACATACTCATTCTGATTGTTTGTCCCATTGATGGTATTAGACATCATATTGATTCGGCCATACTCATCATATGTGAAAAGCATATTGTGACTGTTTGAACCAACTACCTTGGTTAAGCGATTCATGAAGTCATAGATATAAGTATAACTTACTTCAGTTACTCCACTATGATCGATCATTCTAGAGAGATTGCCTTGATTATCATAAGTGTATTCAAACTTAGTGATGTTATCAAGTTTCTTTGTTATGACACGATGATACTCATCATACTCATACTTAACAAGGTCTCCATTCCCATAGGTTGAAGTATCCAGTGGTCCATTATTAGCTTGATAAGAGTTGGTGATGAGGGTCACACCTGCGACTTTAACTTGGTAAGGATTATTGAAGCTATCATAACTAAACTCATAATCAAAACCATTATGGGTGATGGTTGAAAGTTTATCTAAGTCATAGGTATATGAGTTAGTATAGGTCTTTCCATCAACAGTCTTACTGACACTACTCACTAAGTCTGTATTGGCATCATAAGTATAACTTGTAGCTTCAACCGTTGTTTCACCAGGTGCTCTAAATGAGTTCAACCTTCCATAGGTCGTATTGTAATCATAATAGGCACTGTTGCCTCTAGAATCCGTTACAGAAGTAATGTAGTTTCCATCACTTGTATAAGTTGCAGAGGCATTGATTGTTTTATAAGTATTGACTGCGATTGGAGTCACTGTACTTGAAGGGACATAGGTTCCATTGGTTAAAGCGGATGCATTACTACTTACCTCACTACTGCTCATCTCATAGTTATAAATGGTTAGATTGTCGATTGTTCCATCAAAGAAGTCAGAACCATTCGAACCATCCCATTCTTGTCCAACTGATACCATTTTTTAACCAAGATTTCATTAGTAGTCTATGTAAATAAAATATACTAATCAAACATGTATTCTATCCACTTTCTTAACTCCAATGCCTATTTGCTGTCATCTCTTGGCATCTCCTCCTCTGTTTGGACTATAATGACATTTTCAAAGTAACTTCGCTTTGCTCAACACATTCCAAGATTGGCCTTCTATGATTATGAACCTATCTCAGTTACATTCAGAATTTTTAGGAGAAAACTCTTATATATCAAGGTTTTATACATTTACATTTCAACATATAACAATCTATTTTCTTCTTTTCTGGGTTTCGTATATAGATGTTTCATTACTAACATTGCTCTTTGACTTATATCCACTAATTTGTTTATGAGTATATTTATAAATATAACCTTTGTCATCTCGTATAAACGAATAAACATATTGACATAATAAATGCATTTTGGGTAAATAGTTGCTCCAGGCAACCGACTCAAGTAAGTTATTTTTGAATGTTGGAGCCTCAACATTAATCTCCTCACACCCCTCACCACCATAAAACATATTACAAATTACATACTCGTACCTAATTAGTATTCCATTAGCGTAATAGCACTCAGAAATTGAGATCAGGTTATCATTATTAGCATCATATGTTAAGCCCAACTCTATGTCATTCTCATTAAGAATAATTTCGGTTATTGCATGTTTTTTGGTACCGTTTATCTCCATATAAGTATTTACACAGATTAAATTATCTTCACTATCAAAAAGATATTCGTAATTAAAATCACTACTTGACTTATCATTATTTATTATTCTTCCTCTACTTAAATTATTTACAACTAAATCCAGAGAACTAGGGGAATAAACACCGCGATGAAATCCTAATCCACCTTTTGAGAACTCCTTACGTTTAGTCTGCAATTCTACATTTTTATAAATCTGATAAAACATATTTGTGTATGCTTTTTGTAAGTCAATGTATTTCGAATTCATTTTTTCAAAGGGTTTAATGTCTCTAATGTTTTCATCAGATTTTAAAAATATGTCGAGTTCTTCAAGTTCATTATTCATAGAGTAATCATTTTTTATGGTTTTCATTGTAACCTCCTATTGATGTTCGCATTATTTAAAACGGCGCAACCGCATTCATTGTACTCACAAATTCTTTAATAACTCCCAAAGCTACATACACATTGACTCTTTGAAGTATTTTGTTTCCATTGGCGCTATTATACGCACTAATAACCACACTATTTGCCCAACCATAATATGCATTTGTGTGTAATCTTGAGTGAAGTCCTGGTTTAATTAGAAGCAGGTTCATTGGATCCTCTGTTCCTAACGGTAATACTTCATTGAGTATTTTCGCTGCATATGTTGCATTTGGAGCATTCTTAGCAACTAGATGATGTTTTTGCCAACTACTGGTAAGAATTCTAATTGCTTGTGAAAAACTTTTGCCAATGCTTTGAGCAATATTATTCATTTGAATCGATGCCCAGTTAATAGCAGTACCTAGTTGATGAATTCCATAATTAATATTATTAGCAAAATTCGAGCACATTTGATTCCAAGTTCTCTGGAAACTAGGGTTTGAAATTGTATAAGTAGTCATTAAAACAAATATCGTCGTAGCAAAAAAGTACACACCAACAATTAGTAATGTAAGTGGTTCATTACCGTCGTTATCATATAAAGCTATTGGGTTATTGTAACAATAAGAATATAAGTTCGGCCCAATAATACTATTATTGTTAATCTGATTATCCGCATTAATGAACCTTCCTACTGTCGAATCATAATACCGACTGTTGAGATAGTACAAACCAGTCTCTGAATCAAGATAGTATCCACGATATCTGAATGGATTATCAGCTCCTATAGTGGATGCTGATGATCCAGTTGGAGTGAGTGGATTACCCCAGGAATCATACTGATAGTATA
>Ga0247840_10001019_pt1 | contig 56024 bp, 39 predicted proteins | sample LaCruzMarch2015__FD_192404 | JGI IMG/M metagenome (GOLD analysis project Ga0247840, IMG submission 192404) | Freshwater microbial communities from meromictic Lake La Cruz, Castile-La Mancha, Spain - LaCruzMarch2015_17m | ecosystem: Environmental > Aquatic > Freshwater > Lake | place: Spain... | reverse complement strand
GTTATGCTTGGCGGCCATAGCGGTTTGGACCCACCCCTTCCCATCTCGAACAGGGCCGTGAAACGAACCAGCGCCAATGATAGTATGCTTTTTGCATGCGAAAGTAGGTCACTGCCAAGCTATTTATTGAAGTCTCTGAAAAGTGACTCGAAAGCCCCCTCTATGAAAGTAGTGGGGGCTTTTGCTTGAATGAGATAAAGAGTTAATGGTCGATTGTGCGATATAACGGTGATGATTCGATTGGTTTACAATGAATTGCAGCGAACAGTTCCAATTGATTGAATTCATTGGTATAATATGCACAGAATTTTCGATGGGCTATATGCCCATTTTTTGTTTCTGCAACTTATGGGTGTAGATTTGGTTGCAGTGAGATTTAAGGGTTAAATAATCATGCAAGATTTGCATAGTTTGATAGAGGCATCAGTAACGCATTTGGGCTATGAATTGGTAGATTTAGAGATTTCTAACCGAGGAAAATTGTTACGTGTATTTATTGACAAGCTTAACCCAGTAAGCGTTAAAGATAGTGTAAATATTGATGACTGCAGCTTGGTGAGTAACCAATTAGGAAATTTATTAGCGGTAGAAAATGATATTGATTACGATCGTTTAGAAGTTTCGTCCCCAGGTATGGATCGCGTGCTAAAGAATGAATCTAATTTCATTCGTTTTATTGGTGAACGCGCAACGGTTAAATTACGTGTACCTGTAATTGAGTTGCAGATAAATGAAAAAAATAACAAAGAAGAAAAAGTAACGAAGAAGAATTTTTTAGGAGTGATTCGCGGTATAGAGTCTGGCGAATTGCTACTTGAGTGTGATGGTGTAATGCATAAATTAGCATTAGCTAACATTGATAAATCGCGCTTAAGCCCTATATTTTAGTATGTAATTTCAAATAGTTAAGTAGGTTTTGGTAGTTTTAACGATAATAATTTAATTAAATAATGCAGGTAATCTGTAAATTGATAGTCGGAGAGCAACATGAGTCGTGAAATTTTATTATTGGTAGATGCGTTAGCGCATGAAAAAAACGTAACAAAAGAGGTGATTTTTATCGCCCTTGAGCTTGCTTTAGCATCCGCCACCAAGAAAAAACATCATGATGATGCCGATGTTCGCGTAGGCATTAACCGAGATACTGGCGAGTATGAAACCTTTAGGCGCTGGCAATATGTCGAATATGATTTGCTTGAAAACTCCAACTATCAAATTGATGAAGAAAGTGAGCATGCTAAAGGCTTAAGCATAGGTGAATATTATGAAGAGCCATTGGAAAGTATTGAATTTGGGCGCATAGGTGCGCAAGCCGCAAAGCAAGTGATATTGCAAAAAGTTCGAGAGGCTGAACGCGAGCAAATTTTAGAAGACTTTTTAGCGCGCGATGAAAAATTAGTCACTGGCGTGATTAAGCGTATGGAAAAAGGTAATGCGATTATAGAAGTGGGTCGTATTGAGTCATTATTGCCACGTGAGCAAATGATTCCAAAAGAAAACTTACGCGTGGGTGATCGTGTTCGAGCCTTTCTTTCACGTATTGAGCGCGGTGGACGTGGTCCTCAGTTAATTTTATCAAGAATTACACCTGATTTTTTGGTGCGTTTATTTGAGTTGGAAGTGCCAGAAATTGAAGAGGGTTTATTGGAAATACGCGCAGCAGCACGTGATCCAGGCTTGCGCTCTAAAATTGCAGTTAAATCTAACGATCAGCGTATAGATCCTGTGGGAACTTGTGTAGGTATGCGAGGTTCGCGCGTGCAAGCTGTGACGGGTGAGCTTTCTGGTGAGCGTGTGGATATTGTGTTATGGAGCATGGAGCCTGCACAATTTGTGATTAATGCAATGTCTCCAGCCGAAGTGACTAGTATTGTTGTGGACGAAGATACACATAGCATGGATGTGGTTGTGGATGAAGAGCAGTTAGCACTTGCTATTGGCCGTAATGGTCAAAATGTTCGTTTGGCTTCAGAATTAACTGGGTGGACCTTAAACATTTTAACAATAGATCAGGCTGCTCAGAAAAACCAAGATGAATTTTCTGGTGTTAGTCAGTTGTTTATGGACAAGCTGGATGTGGATGCGGAAGTTGCAGAGATTTTAGTGCAAGAAGGATTTAGTACGCTAGAGGAAATAGCTTATGTTCCATTAGCTGAGATGAACGAAATTGAAGCATTTGATGAAGATACTATTGAAGAGTTGCGTAAGCGTGCGCGTGCTGCGTTGTTAACAGAGGCGATTGCCAAAGAAGAAAAAGTGGAAGAAGCTGCAGATGATTTGCTAACTATGGAAGGCATGGATAACGAAACAGCGCATTTATTAGCTTCAAAAGGCGTGCCCACTATGGATGATTTAGCTGAATTGGCAGTAGATGAATTAGTCGAGCTTACACAGATGGATGCAGAGCGCGCTAAATCACTCATTATGACTGCCCGTGCTCCTTGGTTTAAATAGGATGTAACGATTAGCTCATTAACAACTGTAATAAACGTAATGCAGAAAGAGTATTAGGCTGTAACGCTAGGCAATAAAGCTTAGAAATAGAAAGAAAACTGGAGCAAGAAGATGGCACAAACAACCGTAGAACAATTTGCTGGCGAATTAAAGCTGCCAACGCTATTGTTATTAGAGCAGCTAAAAAGTGCTGGGGTAAATAAATCAGCCGCTGATGATCAATTAAGCGAAGCTGATAAAACCGCATTGCTAGATCACTTACGCAAAGAGCACGGTACACTTGCGCCTAAAAATAAAATCACACTGACACGCAAGTCTAGCTCAGAGATTAAGAAAACTGACAACACTGGGAAGGCGCGCACAATTCAAGTAGAAGTGCGTAAGAAGCGCGTGATTGAGCAGCGTGATGAGTCAGACTTGGGTGCACAATCTGATGTCGCTTCAGTGGAAGAAGAAATAGAAGTTAAGTCTGAAGCAGTGATTGAAGTTGAGCCAACTATTGAAGAGCAGGTAACTGCTGAGGTTGCTGAGCCGGAAATTGCTATTGAAACTATTGTTGAAGTTATCCAAGCTGAAAAAGAGGCTGTAGTTGACCCGGTTGCTGTAAAAACTATTAGCAGAAAAGATTTATTAGGTGCAGATGAAATAGCATTGCGCGAGCATGAAGCTAAGCGCCATTCAACACTGGCTGCTATGCAAGCCGAAGATAGACGTAAAAAGCAAGAAATAGCACAGCGCCGTTTAGATGAAGAGGCTAAAAAATCTGCAGATGCAGAAGCCGCAAAAGAAAAAGCTGCAAAACTTTCTGAAGGCACCTTGCATAAGCCAGCAGCTAAGGAAGGTGCAGTAAAGCCAACGACCGCAGCTAAAGAAGCTAAAAAGGGCAAAGGCAATAATAAAGAGTGGACTGACGCAGAAAATAAAAAACGCGGCTTAAAAACTCGTGGTGATACCACCGCTGGAAAGCCAGGCTGGCGTGCGCCAAAAGGTGGAAAGCATAAACATCAAGATGATGATGCGCAGCATGGATTTACTGCGCCAACTGAGGCGATTACTTATGAAGTATTAGTGCCAGAAACCATTACTGTAGGTGAACTCGCGCACAAAATGGCGGTGAAGTCTGGAGAAGTCATTAAAGTGCTGATGGGCATGGGTATGATGGTGACGATAAACCAAGTACTTGACCAAGAAACTGCGATTATTCTTGTTGAAGAAATGGGCCACAAGGCATCAGCTGCAGCCCCAAATGACCCAGATGTGTTTGTCGAAGAAGCTGAGCATGCTGCTGCGATAATGGAAACGCGGCCGCCTGTTGTCACCGTGATGGGTCACGTTGACCATGGTAAAACTTCGCTTCTAGATTATATTCGTCGTAGCCGAGTTGCTTCTGGCGAAGCAGGTGGCATTACACAACACATTGGTGCATACCACGTAGAAACACCGCGTGGCATGGTAACTTTCTTAGACACCCCAGGCCATGAAGCGTTTACCGCGATGCGTGCACGTGGAGCAAAAGCAACAGATGTGGTGATTTTAGTGGTTTCCGCAGATGATGGAGTCATGCCGCAAACCATTGAAGCGATTCACCACGCAAAGGCGGCAGGCGTGCCGCTGGTTGTTGCAATTAATAAGATTGATAAGCCAGGTGCAGAGCCTGAACGCGTGAAAATGGAACTAGTGGCGCAAGAAGTTGTGCCAGAAGAATTCGGTGGCGAAGTGATGTTTCGCGAGGTTTCAGCAAAAACAGGTCAAGGAATTGATGAACTGCTAGAGGCCGTACTTTTACAAGCAGAAGTATTAGAGTTGCAAGCGCCCAAAAACACGCCAGCCAAAGGCCTAGTGATTGAAGGTCGCCTAGATAAGGGTCGAGGCTCGGTGGCGACTATTTTAGTAACCTCAGGCACGTTAAGGCGTGGAGATATGATTTTAGCTGGTACGACTTTTGGTAAAGTGCGTGCCATGTTGGATGAATCAGGTAAAGATATTCAAGAAGCTGGCCCTTCTATGCCTGTTGAAATCCAAGGTTTATCTGATGTGCCTAGTGCTGGCGAAGAAATGATTGTGCTGAACGATGAGCGTAAAGCACGTGAAATTGCTAATTTCCGCCAAGGTAAATTCCGCGATGTAAAATTGGCTAAACAGCAAGCATCTAAACTAGAAAATATGTTCGATCAAATGGGTGAAGGCGTAGCGCAAACGTTAGGATTAATTATCAAATCTGACGTGCAAGGTTCTTATGAAGCGCTTGCTACAAGCTTGCAAAAACTTTCCACAAGTGAAGTTAAAGTCAATATCATCCACACAGGTGTTGGTGCAATTAGTGAGTCAGATGTGAATCTGGCATCAGCATCTAAGGGCGTGTTAATTGGTTTTAATGTTCGTGCAGATTCAGGTGCGCGTAAGCTGATTGAAACCCTCGGTGTAGATGTGCGCTATTACAATATTATCTACGAAGCAGTAGACGAAATTAAGGCCGCGCTAGGTGGCATGTTAGCACCAGAGCAAAAAGAAAGTATGATTGGTACAGTTGAGATTCGTGAAGTATTCCGTATTTCTAAAGTTGGCGCAATTGCTGGTTGCTATGTGCAAGACGGTATGATTAAACGTAACTCAAGAGTACGCGTGTTACGTGCCAATGTGATAATTCATACAGGTGAATTAGACTCACTCAAACGCTTTAAAGATGATGTAAAAGAAGTGAAAAACAACTTTGAGTGCGGCTTATCCTTGAAAAATTTCAACGATATTGAAGTGGGTGATATTTTAGAAGTGTATGAGATTGTAGAAGTGGCAAGAACGCTCTAATGGCTAAAGAGTTTTCAAGAAGCCACCGTGTGGCCGAGCAAATGCAGCGGGAGTTGGCAGATTTACTTCAGTTTGAAGTGAAAGACCCACGCGTAGGCATGGTGACGATTACTGCTGTAGAAGTGACTGGTGACATGGCACATGCTAAAATTTTTTACAGCGCGGCAAAAGGTAGTGAGAGTTTGCAGCAAGGTTTAGAAAAATCAGCAGGTTTTTTGCGAACACAATTAGCTAAACGGATGTTGTTGCGTACTGTACCGCAACTGCATTTTGTATATGATGAATCAATTGATTACGGCATGAAAATGGGTCAATTAATTGATGAGGCATTGGCTTCAAATCCAAAATCAATAAAGAAATAAGTACTAAACCTTGCAATTTAAGCGCACTAAAAAAAATATAAGCGGTGTATTGCTGTTGGATAAACCGCTCGGCTACTCATCTAATCAGGCGCTACAAAAAGCTAAATGGTTATTACAAGCATCGAAAGCTGGCCACACGGGAACACTAGATCCCCTTGCAACAGGCTTGTTGCCATTATGCTTTGGAGAAGCCACCAAGTTTGCACATTACCTTACTGATGCTGATAAAACATATTTTGCCACCATTAAACTTGGAGTTATTACTAATACTGGAGATGCTGAAGGTGAAGTTTTAAGCACAAAGCCAGTCAATGTAAGCCAAGCGCAATTTGAACAAGCTTGCGCTCAGTTTGTGGGTGAGATCAGCCAAATTCCACCTATGTATTCTGCCCTAAAGCACGAAGGCAAAGCACTTTACGAATACGCAAGAGCTGGCATCGAAATTGAACGAAAATCACGCATTATTACCATATACAATATCGCTCAAAAAACTTTTGAGCATGATGTTGTAAGCATCACCGTTACTTGTAGTAAAGGCACGTACATCCGTACACTGGCTGAAGATATTGGCAATATACTTGGCTGTGGCGCGCACTTGATTGGTTTGCGTAGACTTACCACAGCTAATTACGAAATCATGCAGGCGACTACTTTAGAGCAATTTGAAGCTTTGACGCCAGTTCAACGCGAATCATTGATATTGCCAGCAGATAGTGCAGTAAAGCACTTGCCTGCAATGACGCTAGATGCAGATAGTTCGTTTTATTTGCAACAAGGTCAGGCGATATGGTGTAGCGGCGTTATCCCGCAAGGCCTTATAAGACTATACAGTGAGCAGAAAGAATTTTTAGGTTTAGGTGAGCAGCAAAATGACGGTAAAATCGCACCTAAGCGATTAATTGTCAGTAAAGTCTAATAGATAAAACTCTTGATAAATCATTACTTTACATCTATAATGCGCGGTTCATGCAAATGAATGTATTCGCGGTTAATAAGATGACTGCTTTTACATTGACGCAAAACATCTAAATATTAGGATTAAGTTATGGCAACTACTGCAGCAGAACGCGCAAAAATCGTTGGTGATTATCAGCAGGCAAAAAATGATACGGGCAGTCCAGAGGTGCAAGTTGCGCTTTTAACTAGCCGTATTACTTATTTAACTGAGCATTTTAAATCTAACAAAAAAGATCATCATTCACGTCGTGGCTTATTGGCAATGGTAAGTCAGCGCCGTAAATTGTTAGATTACCTTAAACGTGAAAGCGTTGAGCGTTATCAGACATTGATTGGCCGCTTAGGTATACGTAAGTAATTGCGTTCAAGTTATTATTCGCAAAACAGTTCGTTTGGTTACGTTTTGTTTTGTGTTTAAAACAATAAGCCGATAGTGCTGCAGAAGTAGCATTTCGGCTTTTTTGTTGTTTACGATTTTTTTCAACTAAATATTATTTAAAGAGTTGAGATAAATCATTATTGTGAGTGCGTTATTGGGTTGTGAATAGAGCACATTAAAAATGAGAAAAGGAATAATAATGTTTAATAAAGTTACTAAAAGTATTCAATATGGTGCGCATACGCTCACCCTTGAAACAGGTGAAATCTCACGCCAAGCCGATGCGGCAGTGATGGTGAGCTACGGCGATACGGTGGTATTGGTAGCCGTTACAAGTAAATCAGAAGTAAAAGCAGGCCAAGATTTTTTCCCGTTAACAGTAGATTACATGGAAAAAACTTATGCCGCAGGCAAAATCCCAGGTGGCTTTTTCAAACGTGAAGGCCGTCCTTCAGAAAAAGAAACGCTTACAAGCCGTTTAATTGACCGTCCATTACGCCCATTATTTCCGGAAGCTTTCTACAATGAGGTTCAGGTCGTGGCAACTGTGTTGTCATCAGATCCAGAAATCGATGCAGATATTCCAGCAATTATCGGTGCATCTGCAGCCATGTCATTATCAGGCATTCCCTTTTTCGGCCCATTAGGAGCGGCACGTGTTGGTTATATCAATGACGAGTACGTATTAAACCCAACCAAAGCACAATTAGTAGAAACTGAGTTGGATTTGGTGGTTGCGGCTACTGAAACTGCTGTGATGATGGTTGAATCAGAAGCTAAAGAGCTTTCTGAAGAAGTGATGCTTGGTGCGGTAGTGTTTGGTCACGAGCAAATGCAAGCTGTAATTAAAATGATTGCAGAATTAGCAGCTGAGGCAGGTAAAGATGCATGGGATTGGGTTGCTCCAGAGCCGGATATCGCATTGATTGAGAAGGTAGCAGGCTTAGCAGCTGCAGATATTAATGCAGCATTCCAAATCAAAGCTAAAGGTGCACGTTCTGCTAAGTTGTCAGAAATAACTAGCCGCGTATTAGGCGAGTTAATCACTGAAGAAACTTCAACAGCTGAAGCTAATAAAATTAAAGGTGAGTTGTTTAATTTAGAAGCTAAAACAGTGCGTAGCCAAATTTTAAATGGCGAGCCACGTATTGATGGTCGCGATACACGTACAGTTCGCCCAATTAGCATCCGTACAGGCGTGTTGCCACGTACACACGGTTCCGCATTGTTCACACGTGGTGAAACCCAAGCTTTGGTGGTTGCAACACTTGGAACAGGTCGCGATGAGCAAGTGATAGATGCATTGCAGGGTGAGTTTAAAGACCGCTTTATGCTGCATTACAATATGCCTCCGTACGCAACAGGTGAAACCGGTCGTGTAGGTACGCCTAAGCGTCGCGAAATCGGTCATGGTCGTTTAGCAAAACGTTCATTAGTAGCTGCCTTGCCAGATCAAGCTGATTTTGATTACACAATGCGCGTGGTGTCTGAAATTACTGAATCTAATGGTTCAAGCTCAATGGCTTCTGTATGTGGCGGTTGTTTAGCGTTGATGGATGCAGGCGTGCCGATGAAATCACTTGTGGCTGGTATTGCAATGGGCTTGATTAAAGAAGGCAATCGCGTTGCCGTGTTGACAGATATTTTAGGTGATGAAGATCACTTGGGTGATATGGACTTTAAAGTAGCCGGTACAGAAGATGGTATTACTGCTTTACAAATGGACATTAAAATTACAGGTATTACATCACAAATTATGCAAGTGGCTTTAGCACAAGCAAAAGAAGGCCGCGCACATATTTTAGGTATCATGAAAACGGCAATGAGCAGTGCAAATACTGAAATGTCAGCCTTTGCACCACGCATCATCACCATGAAAATCAACCCAGAAAAAATTCGTGATGTCATTGGTAAAGGTGGTGCTGTTATCCGTGCGCTCACTGAAGAAACAGGCACTAGTATAGATATTACCGAAGATGGTACTGTGAAAATCGCTTGCACAAGCTCAGAGCAAGGTGCTGAAGCGCAACGCCGTATTGCTGAGATAACTGCTGAAGTTGAAATCGGTAATGTTTATGAAGGTACTGTGCTTAAATTGCTTGATTTTGGTGCGATCGTGTCACTAATTCCTGGTAAAGATGGCTTATTACATATTTCACAAATTGCACATCAGCGTGTAAATGCTGTGAGTGACTTCTTAAAAGAAGGCGATATTGTCAAAGTGAAAGTGGTAGAAGCTGATGAAAAAGGCCGAGTGCGTTTAAGTATGAAGGCTTTAATTGATGCACCTATAGCAGAAGCTAAATCTGAGGCAGAAGCAGACGAATAAGTTATTAATGTTTAACAAAAAGCCCGCTTGCGCGGGCTTTTTGCTGTGTAGAGCATGTATATAGGTTTTATATGTGAATTTAACTAATTATTTAGCTACTTGTTTTTCACGCATTTCATCTAGTGTTTTACAATCAATACAAAGCGTTGCTGTTGGGCGAGCTTCTAATCGTTTAAGGCCAATTTCTATGCCGCAGCCTTGGCAGTAACCGTAATCGCCCTCGTCAATGTCACGTAAAGTTTCATCAATTTTTTTAATCAATTTACGTTCACGGTCGCGGTTGCGTAACTCTAAAGTCATATCAGACTCTTGGCTTGCACGATCATTAGGGTCAGCAAACATAGTCACTTCATCTTGCATGGTGTGTATTGTATTGTCTAGGTCGTGACTGAGTTCATCTTTCCAGTTATTCAAAATCTTACGAAAATGATTAAGCTGGGGTTTGCTCATGTACTGCTCATCAGGCTTAGGCTGATAAGGGATAAATTGTTTAGTAATAACTTCTGCCATGGTGTTCCTCAGAGACTAAAAAGAGTAACTTATAAAAAATATGCGCGAGAGTGTACACTTAATAAAGCTTTGATGCAAAGTGTGCGGAATCACTTGAATTTCATAGAAGATTAAGCCTGTCTAGCTTCATGAAGTTCTAACGCTAATAATGTATTTTCCATCAAAGTAGCTACAGTCATTGGCCCCACGCCACCAGGGACTGGTGTAATGTGACTAGCCCGTTGTTTGGCGACTTTAAAATCTACATCCCCAGCAATACTGCCGTCGGCCAGTCGATTTATACCAATATCAATAACAATGGCGCCAGGCTTAATCCAATCGCCCTGAATTAATCCTGGCTTACCCGCTGCAGCTATAACCAAATCAGATTGCATAATCATTTTGCTTAAATCTTTAGTGTGACGATGGCAACTGGTCACGGTGCATCCTGCTAACAACAGCTCAAGCGCCATAGGGCGTCCAACATGGTTGGAAACGCCGACTACGACAGCGTCTAGGCCCATTAACGATATGTTAGAGGCGGCAAGCATTTTAATAACGCCAAATGGAGTGCAAGAGCGTAATGTTGGCTGGCGTACAGCTAACCGGCCGATGTTGTAAGGGTGAAAGCCATCCACATCCTTATTAGGGCTGATGTGTTCAATGATATTTTCGTCTTTAATCTGAGGTGGCAATGGTGACTGCACGAGTATGCCATCAATATTTTCATCCTCATTTAATTTTTTAATTAAATTGAGTAACTCTGCTTCTGTTGTTGAGGCAGGTAAATCATAGGCGATTGAGCGAATGCCAACTTTCTCGCAAGCCAACCGTTTGTTGCGAACATAAATCGCTGAAGCTGGATCGGCGCCCACCAAAATAACGGCTAGACAAGGTGCGCGTTTATTCGCTTGCAAACGAACATTAATGCGAGATTGAATTGAATTAAGAAGAGTTGCGGCAATCGCTTTACCATCAATTATTTGAGCTGTCATCTGATTGTGGGCACTTAATATTTATGAATTATTGAAAATAAAGTAACATTTTAACATATTAGAATTGACCTACAGCTCGGTTTCCAGTATATTTCTGCCCTTCGGCGTGTAGCGTAGCCTGGTAGCGCGCCTGCTTTGGGAGCAGGATGTCGGGAGTTCGAATCTCTCCACGCCGACCAAATTTTTAAGTAGCTGATTTTTTAATAAATACAACTACTTAAATGAAAGTCAGCCCGAAAAGTTCTATATATCGCATGAAATTGCTTTTTATATTACTCTTGTAACCATAATCTGCCCGTAGCTCAACCGGATAGAGCACCAGCCTTCTAAGCTGGGGGTTACAGGTTCGATTCCTGTCGGGCAGACCATGTAACATAAAGTCTCTATGGTGGCTGTAGCTCAGTTGGTAGAGTCCAGGATTGTGATTCCTGTTGTCGTGGGTTCGAGCCCCATCAGCCACCCCATTAAAAAAAGGCTTGCAGGTTTAATGACTTGTGAGCCTTTCGTGTTTTTAATGGCATTAAATTATCTGCCTCCAGCCATCTTTCCATCCAAAATTTATTAAGACTCAACACCAGTATTACGGAAAAATTCACTTTTTATGTTAAGTATTGTTAACAATCAGTTATATAGAGTAATGAATTAGTCATTATTAGATTAGAATTCAGCCCTAGATATTTTAGGGTTATTTCGAACTTAATTTCTTAAAGCATGCAAAGGGGTTTTATGGCGGTATAGGTTTTGCCAAACTCATTGGGTGGTTGTGATGTTCGATATAAATTTCAGATATAAAACAATTGAGATTATTCTCTTAAAAAAATGGTTTTGGTGAGGTTAGTTATGTTGGTTTTGCAGAAATTATTTAATTTAAGCGTATTAATTCATCAATTCAGCACTTTCGGTATCAGGTCGTTAACGAAGGCTTTTTTTATTTTATTGCTGATATTTGTAAGCTCTCCAACTTGGGCGGCACTAGGCACATCAGTCACTTTGGCGAATGGTCAACCAACTGACATTTACCCTGGTGAAATAACGCAGATTCAAATTACTTTATCTAATAGTAACTCTGTAGCGCCGGTTACGGGAGTCGGATTTAGTAACAATTTACCAGGGATTCTGCCGAACGGCTTGAGAGTTGCTGGTTTGCCAACTTATACCTGTACAGATCCAGCTGGCCCTACAACTTCTGTAGGGGTTGGCACATTGACTGCAACGTTAGGTACTCAAGCTATTACGCTCGGCGATGATGGTGTCATTCCTGCGAGATCAACTGCTAATAATACCGATGGGTCCTGTACGATTATTATCCCGGTGACGGCAGGCACTTCTACTGGCAACGCTATTACCTACGCTTATACTATTGCAGGTTTTGCGGTCACGGGTAATGACGGTAGCCCAGTGTCAAACTCTGGTGCGGTGAGTCAGAGCATTAATGTCAGGGCATTGTCTCAACCGTCAATATCAAAAAGTTTTGTGTCGTCAACATTGGTGCTTGGTGCGTCTGCCACAACAATGAACATTACCGTTACCAATACTAACCCTGTCGCCATTCCCAATTTTAGTTTTACAGATAATTTTCCAAACATCATCAAAATAGCCGCGACACCAGGCGCGACATCCAGTTGTAATAATGGTGGCAGTGCGCCAACATTTAGTCCAACTGCAGGTACTCAATCTTTGACCGCATCTGGGACGATACCTGCCAAAGTCGGCGCAACGAATGGTAGTTGTACGTTTAGCGTTCAAGTGGACGCAGATAACACTGCGTTGACTTATTCAACTTCTGCTACTAACAGCATTAATGGCACCACACAGTTTTCAAATGATTTAGGTATTCGTGCGTCATCAGCCAGTGCGAATGTAACAGTGCGTTCACCTTTGCGTGTAAGTAAAACCGTAAATGCAGGTTCGTTAGCTACTGGTGAGGCTGGGACTTTTACTATCACTTTATTCAATGATGGACCTAGTCCATTGACAGCCAGTTTTACAGATAGCCAAATCGATGGAGATGCAGGGTTTAGTGGGCTTACTGTAACTGGAGCATCTACGACCTGTGTTGGAGGCGTTGCTGCCCTGATTGCAGGAAATCAGGGCATTACACTGACAAATGGCGATATTCCAGCTACAGGCAGTTGTACGGTGACGATTAATTTTACAGGCGTGGTAAAAACCCCAAATACGCCTACCGCTTATACAAACTCGATTGCTCAGGGTGCTGTCGATGTGGGTAACCCTGCAATTGTGAGCCAATCAGCTTCTGCGGCAGTAACGGTGTATGAAAACCTTCATGTCACGAAGGCTATTTCGCCAGCTAACGCTGGGCCGGGCAACCCAGTTAGGTATCAAGTAACCGTTCAAAATTGGTCAGCTGCGGCTATTTCTAATGTAGCAATTACGGATAGCCTGACGAATGGGCAGACTTTTCTTACTGGATTGATTGGTAGTAATGACTTTACGCCATCGTTATCAGGGGCCGGATGTGTTGGCCTCAGTGTGACGGGTGCAGTTGGTGCTAGTTTGCCAGAGCTTACGATAGGCACATTACCTCAACGTGTGAATATTAATTCACCTGGTTCATGTACTGTGACCTTTTGGGCAATGACTTCGGTAGCTGCGGTAAACGGTGCAGCATACAGAAACGTACTTCTTCACGATTCAGTTTGTTATGACAGTGGCAATATTTGTAATGGTGGCGATTCTAATATTGTATCTGGTGCAGTAACGGCTCCTGTACTTGGCGCAAGCAAGTCATTTAGCCCAGCTGGCGCATTGTCTGAAGGCACAATCAGGCGTTTGACGATTGTATTGTCAAATCTTTCGGTGAATCCGCTAACGAGTGTGACTTTGAATGATACGCTGCAAGCAGCACAGGTTGGTACGGGTCAATTACGTATCGCAACACCCGCTAATGCTGCAACCACCTGTAGTGGTAGCCCTGTAATTACTGCAGTTGCCAACTCAACCTCGCTTGCAATGAATGGTGCGACAATTCCGGCACGAGCCAGCAATGGCACTGGCGCTGCTGGTAGCTGCGTTGTGCAGGTTGATGTTGTAGGTCCTGCAGGTACTTATAACAATGTAGCGACTGGGATTGCGGGTAATGGGACGTATGCGGATGGCACTACTCATACAGTAGGACCTTTAAGTTCAAACACAGCCACAATTACTTACAACTCTACGTTATCTGCGTCTAAAAGTTTTGTGCCAACAAGTATTTCATCTGGAGGCACTTCAACGGTCACAGTGAGGTTGAGTAATTCAGGTGCGGTTGCATTAACGAATGTAGCGGTAACCGACCCGCTACCTAGTGGAATGGTATTGGCAACGCCCGTTACTGCTTATACAACGTGTGCGGGTAGCACTGCCATCACCGCTGTAGGAGGAGCGAGTAGTATCAGACTGACAGGGGCTGCGATTGCGGGCAGTGGTAGTTGTGATTTAGTGTTTGAGGTTCGTGCTACAGGTGGTGGTGACTGGACGAACACCATTCCAATTAACAATATCACCGCTGATGGCGGCGTTGGAAACCAAACGGCGGTTTCAGCGACGTTAAACAATACCCCTGGTACAGGGTTAACCGTTGCTAAGGCAACCGCACCAAGTACGCTAACTTTCCCCGGAGAAGTGAGCCGACTGACGATTACGATTAGGAATGACGATGTTAGTCAAGCTGTATCGGGCTTAGGATTGACCGACTATTTTACTATTGATGGTACATCAGGCGCTGCAGCGAATGGTATGGCAATCGCGGCCACACCAGCTGCGTCTACGACATGTACTGGCGGTACCATAACAGCCATACCTGGCGGGGCCTTGGTTGCAGTTTCCGGCGTGTCAATGGCTGCAAATGGCTCATGTACCGTCAGTGTGAACGTCACTTCAACATCAGTGGGTGGCATCACAAATTATATTCCTGCTGGCGCAATTAATAATAATCAGGGACATACAAATAGTGGGCAAGCCACCACGAGCTTAACCACGCAAAGCAATATAGGGGTTACGAAACAATTCACACCCAATGTGGTTAAGCCAGGTGAGCGTTCAAGGTTGCGTATTACTTTTTACAATCCAACGGCGCAACCAGGGACTAACTTAGCTGTGATTGATAATCTACCAGCAGGCGTGACGGTGCCAAGCGGCCCGAATCCTACTACAACTTGTACAGGCGCGACAGTTAGTTCACCCGTAAATACGCAAGTTCAGGTTTCCGGCGGAAGCATTGTCTCTGCCTCAGGCGGTGTGGCTGCTTCTTGCTATGCGGAGATTGATGTTGTGGTGACTGCGCAAGGTGATTATGTCAATACGATTGCTGCTGGGGCAGCAAGCGCTACGATTGGCGGTACAACTGCAACCAACTCTCAGCCAACAACAGACACGCTGCGCGCTAAAGCTCCACTGAGTATTCACAAGGCTTTTAGCAATTTGACGCTCGATGGAACTCCTCCGACAGGTTTCACTACAGGTAGCGACACTAAGGCGCCAGGCGCATCAGCAGTGATGACGATTCGTATCGATAACCCGAATCTGGTTAATCTGACGTCGGCAACTTTCACAGATAGTTTGCCGGCAGGGCTTGTTGTTGATACCACGCCTAACGCATCTACGACGTGTACGGGTGGCGTGGTAAACGCAGTGGCTTCAGGTACAACGGTTAGGTTGACTGGCGCCCCAATACCAGCCTCTAGTTCCTGTACTGTTACAGTGAATGTGCTCAGCAATATTTCTGGCAGCTATGTCAATACCATCCCAGCCGGAGGGGTGACTACGTTTGAAGGGGTCAGCAATGAAGAGCCGACAAGTGCAAGACTGGTTGTTTCAACTCCGCCGACCGTGACCAAGCAGTTTGCGCCGGCAGTGATTCCACCCAATGGCATTTCAACACTGACGATTGTGCTCGGTAACAGTAATAGCAGTGAAATCACGCTGACTTCAGCTTTCGTTGATACATTACCTACCGCTCCGGGTGCGATAGTAGTTGCGGCAACACCTAATATTGTAAAAACTTGTCCGGGCACAGTCACGGCTACCGATAGTAGCGGCACTGTGACCTATGCAAGTGGCGCTACCGTGCCGGCTGGCGGTTGTACGATTAGCGTTGATGTGAGGGGCGCAACACCAGGCGACCACACCAACAATATTCCAGCAGGTGCTTTGCAAACTAACTTTGGCAATAACCAGCAACCTGCTAATGCTGTGTTATCTATTAGTACATTAGGTTATGTTTCTGGCCGTGTGTTTCAAGATAATAACGTCACGCCAAATGGGGTTTATAACTCAGGGACTGATACGCCTCTTTCAGGGGTGAGTATCGAATTGCATAGCGGGGCGGATTGTACTGGTGCCTTGGTGAGTGCTGTTGGCTTGACTAACCCCGTCACGACAGATGCTTTGGGTAATTATATGTTCTCAGGTTTACCTGCTGGAACCTATTCGGTATGTGAGCCTGTGCAGCCAGCAGGTACTACAAACGGCACGACGACTGCTGGTGGTATCACTACCGTGAGTGGTAGCACTGGTATAGCAGGAACGGCATCAAATCCCGCATCAACTTCTAGCCGCGTGGCTAATATCGTACTTGGTAGCGGCGGAGGCGGTTCTGTAAGTGGTTCGGCAGGTAATGACTTTGCTGAAATTGTACTTTCAAGTATTTCAGGTAAAGTTTTTTTAGATGCCAATAATAATGGTGTTCAAAACGGGGCAGATACCAATATCGCAGGCGTTACCATTGAACTGCTTGATGCTACAAACACGCTGATAGCAACGACCACAACTGATGCATCAGGTAACTATAGCTTTACTGGCCTTACTCCAAATACATATTCGGTACGGGAGCCTGTGCAGCCATCTGGTACATCGAATGGTATTACAACCGCAGGTGCTGTACCCAATGGTGGAACTGTCGGGTTACCAACTATTGTTACGATTACGCCAAGTCAGATTAGTACGATTGTGTTGCCGCCCAATACGGTATCTACTGGCAATAATTTTGCCGAGATTCCAAATGGTCGCAGTATTTCTGGCAAAGTTTTCCTTGATTACGATAATAATGGGGCGGTAAATGGCTCTGATCATGGTATTGGTGGGCAGACGATCAATCTTACCGGGTCAGATATTAACGGTAACACCGTTACTCGTACTACCACTACGTCAAACGATGGTAGCTATAGTTTCACAGCTTTGCCTGAGGGCACTTATGTTGTCACCCAACCTGCGCAACCTGAAGGAACGAATAATGGCATCACAACTGCAGGTAGTACGGGCGGCACAGCAACCACTGTTGGTACAACACCTAGTGTGATTTCTGCAATTAGTTTGGTGGTTGCTAATACCGTCTCTGCCAATAATGATTTTGCTGAAATGCCAGATGCAGCACCTGATCTTGCAATTGCTAAGACGCACGCTCCAGCAAGTTTTGGTGATGGCTCTAGTACAGGTTACTTTACTATTACACCAAGTAATATCGGCACGGTTGCAACGACTGGCTTGGTCACTGTGGTTGATACACTGCCAGCAGGCATGACTGTTGCAGCAGCAGCAACAGGCACAGGGTGGATTTGTTTAGGGACGGTTGGTGCCTCGACGGTTACTTGTACAAGCAGTGCGGTAATTGCTGCGGGTGGCACTGGCAACCCTATCACCTTGAGGGTTGCAGTTGCTGCTGGTAGGGCAGGGCAGATATTGACGAATACGGTTATTGTCTCTGGAGGTGGCGAGCCTCCAGGGTTTGACGGAAATAATACCGCGACCGACCCAGTGGTGATTTCGACCACAGCGCAAGTGAGTGGTAACGTATGGTTCGATTCAAACCACAATCGCATTATGGACGCTGGTGAAACTGCCTCGCCATTGATTGCTGGCTGGCAGGTTGAGTTGTTATTGGGTGGTGTTCAAGTTGCAACAACAACGACCGCAGCTAACGGCGCTTATGCATTCACTGGTGTAGCCCCTGGTAGTGGTTATACGATTCGTTTCCGACATCCAACAACTGGATTGCTATGGGGTAATGCATTGCCAAATGAGCAGGGTATTTCACCTACAAGTGGTGTACGTGATAATCCAAGCTTAGCAGTCACTGGCACAAATGGCGGCAATCCTGCAGGCGCTACTGTGAGTGGCGATGGCACACTGTCCAGTTTGACTTTGTTGGCAGGTGACAATATAGTTCAGCAAAGTCTACCACTTGATCCAGCTGGCGTGGTTTATGATGCGGTTACACGTAGGTGGATTCAATCCTGCGACTGATTTGGTTGGCGGTGTTGCGAGCGTAATTACTGGCGCAGATGGTTTCTATCAGTTCTTGCTTACGCCTGCTGCACCTACAGGTATATATACGTTAGAAATAACTACTTATCCTGGAGGTTTCGTTCCGGTACCATCAACATTAATTCCGGTATGTGGCAATGTATTGACGGTCGGGAACCTACCTGATCCTGCTCTTATACACAGTTCCAATGTTGCCCCAACAGCAGGAGCGCCGGCGCACAATCCTGCTGCCTGTCCGGTAAATTCAGTCGCTCTTGCGGCAACGGCCAACACTACGCAACATTATTTCCAGTTTAATATCACAATCCCAACTTCAGCTGATGTTTTGAACAACCATATTCCAATTGATCCGATTTTGGGTGGGGCTATCGTTATTACAAAAACCACACCTTTGGTCAACGTGACTCGTGGTGATTTGGTGCCTTATACGATTACAGCGACGAACACCCTATCAGCTGCACTGACCAATATTGATATTCGCGATCAAGTGCCACCAGGTTTTAAATATAAAAGCGGTACCGCTTCAGTGGATGGCGTAGCTAAAGAGCCAACGTTGATCGGGCGCGATTTGACATGGGCGAATCAGACATTTTCTGCGGGTCAAAAGCGCGTGGTTCGCTTAATGTTAGTTGTTGGTTCAGGTGTTGCAGAAGGTGAGTATGTCAATAGAGCATTTGCCTTGAATAATCTTGTCGGTGCTTCAGTTTCCAATACAGCAACTGCGACGGTGCGTGTGGTGCCAGATCCAACGTTTGATTGCTCTGACCTCATTGGTAAAGTATTTGATGATAAAAATGCAAATGGTTATCAGGATGAAGGTGAGCGTGGTATTGCCAATGTGCGCTTGGCTACCGTGAATGGTTTGTTGGTCACCACCGATGACCAAGGTCGCTTCCATATTACATGTGCAGAAGTACCGAATGAGTTGCATGGTACTAACTTTGTAATGAAGCTCGACGAACGCACATTACCAAGTGGCTACCGTGTGACAACTGAAAATCCGCGTGATGTGCGCATGACCAGAGGTAAGTTGAATAAGCTAAACTTTGGCGCTGCGATTCATCGTGTGTTCCGTGTTGAACTCAGTAACGATGCGTTTAAAGCTAACGAGTCAGTGATGATGGATAGCTTAGCCACAGCTGTAGCAGCCTTGCCTGAGAAGTTGCGCGGTCAAGTGTCAGTTGTACGTTTGGCGTATGACGCGTCTGGCGAAGATGAAAAATTAGTACGCAACCGCTTGAAGCAAGTGCGCACTACCTTAGAAAAACTTTGGAAAAAATCAGGTTGTTGTTATGCACTTTCTTTTGAGGAAGAAATCTTCGAGCGCAAAGCCAATAAGAAAGGAGGTGTGAAATGAGCCGTTTACTGACAGCATTAATGTTGAATGCAGCTTTAATTACACCTGCAATTTACGTATCTTCAGCCTTTGCTCAAGCGGGTGATTTCTGTCAATCTGAAGCAGATTGCAAGCCTTGTGAAAATAAAGACGGCGAGAAAGATAAATCATGCGCTAGCGTACATGGCAAGAGAATTGATAATGGAGATAGCCTTGGTGTGCGCCATTCGCCAGCGCGTGACCATGAGCGTGAGCTGACCACTGAAACATTTGTGATGAGCGACGCTGATGCAGTCTCTGCGCCTTTAGCGCAGGCAGAACAACAGTTTGAAACTGTTGAAAAAACATTGCGTACACCAGTTGCTGAGCAAGAGGTGAATCCCTTATTTGTTTCTGGTGATGGTCAATTAACCGCGCAACTGAAACAAAATCTAGACGCTTTAGTACTTAAATTAAAAGGTAAAGAAAATCTTAAAATTAGTGTGATTGGTCATACAGATAATCAAAAGTTATCTGCACGTGCTAAGAAAATTTACCAAGATAATGATGGCTTAGGTTTGGCTCGCGCTAAAAACACCGCAGATTATTTAGCGCAAGCACTTAATCTTGATTTGAATAGCGTGAAAATTAGCACCATGGCGGACCGCTTACCCGTAACGAGCAATGATAATTTGCAAGGGATGGCACAAAATCGTCGTATTGAAATCAAAGTCAGCTACGATGAAGTGAGCAAAACAATAGCGCAAGTGGCATTGCCATTAGCACCAGAGAAAATTGTCACGCCAGAACCATTGAAGTCTTGCGAAGCTGTATTGGCATCGCGCACGCGCGCAGCCGCTCAGCCTTTTCGCATTAGTGTAGATGGTGTGCCGCTTGAAGATACGGGGGTGATTGACGCGGACGTGCAGCGTTGTACCGATGTTGCGCTTGAAAAATCTGACATTCAGGTGCGCTACGATGCAATGGATGAAAAGCCATCACTTAACTTAGTGGCGTTTCCAAATGTGGCGGTGCGCAACCAAAAGGTGACGTTTACCTCGTACAGTAACTATCGCCATTGGATAGATCGTGGTGAAGTGCGGCTATTTACCACTGATGCTTCAACACAGTCAACGCCGCTTGCGGTATTGCGGATTGAGGCTAATGGTCAGGTAGAATGGTCGGCGGAAAACAAACTTGAAGGCGTGCAATATGTGCTGCGCGTGTATGACAAAGCCGGCAATTTTGATGAGACCATTCCGCAACCATTACAAATTGCAGAAAAATCAACACCACTTGCAGATAGACAAAGTGATGTGCGTGAAAATCTAATTGGCTATGGGGAAAATCGTTTAAGCCTACACAATATTCCAGTACGTAACGGCGGCGCAATTACAGTCAACGGCGAACATTTAAAGCCAGGTCAAAAAATACGCTTTTTGGGTGAAGAAGTGCCAGTGGATAAAAAAGGCAAATTTGCTGCACGCCAGATTTTACCGAATGGTAACCATGTGGTTGATGTGCAAGTGTTAGAAGAAAATGGCACTGAAGCCATGACGTTCAATCGCAACTTGTATATTCCAGACCAAGATTGGTTCTATATCGCCTTGGCTGATATTACAGGTGGGCGGAACTCGACGTCAGGCCCTGCGCAGTTAGTCACTGGCGATACGCAGCATTTTGATAATGAAGCTTATGTGGATGGCCGTCTGGCGTTTTACTTAAAAGGTAAAGTCAAAGGCGATTGGTTATTGACGGCATCAGCCGACACTAAAGAGCAGCCAATCAAACATTTATTCTCGAATATTGATGATAAAGATCCACGCTATTTGTTGCGCCGCTTAGATCCAGATCGTTATTATCCTGTATATGGTGATGACTCGACAACGGTTGAAGATGCGCCAACGCGTGGTAAGTTCTACGTGAAATTAGCGAGAGGCGAATCTCACGTGATGTGGGGTAATTTCCAAACTCAGCTTTCAGGCACAGATTTAGTGCAATACAGTCGTGGCATGTATGGCGCTAATCTTAAATTGCGTAGTGATACCGCAACGAGTTTTGGGCAAAAAAATACGCAAGTAGATGCATTTTTAGGTGATCCTGGTACTTTGGGTGCGCGGGAGCAGTTCCGTGGTACAGGCGGTTCTCTTTACTATGTGCAACATCAAGATACCACACGTGGTTCAGAAAAAGTGTGGTTAGAAGTACGCGATAAAGATTCTGGCATCGTGTTAAAAACCACGCAATTAAGCGCAACGCAAGACTATGATTTTGATGCGATTCAAGGACGTATTTTATTGACTTCACCGCTACCATCTACTGCTGATGATAGCCAATTAGTACGTGCAGGTTCATTATCTGGCAACCCCGTATTTATGGTGGTTAGCTATGAATACACGCCGAGTATTCGTGATATTAATAACATGACAGTTGGCGGACATGTTTCACAATGGCTAGGTGATAAAGTGCAGATTGGTGCAACAGGCTATCGTCAAGGTGATCAAGCGACACGCCAACATATTTATGGCATTGATGCGACATATAGAATTTCTGCAGGCGTTTATTTAAAAGCTGAAACTGCGCAATCTAGCGGTGTGGGAACGACGACACAATCCTCTGGCACAGGTGGATTTGAGTTTAATAGCATCACGTCTCAAGGCGGTAATGCAAATGCGCACCGTGTGGAATTTGCTGCAGATTTAAGTGAAATATCTTCAGTAAAAGGTAAGATTAATGCTTATTGGCAAGACCGCGACAGGGGTTTTTCATCACCTGGACAAATTACGAATGAAGATTCACAGCAGGCTGGTTTCTCTGCCGATGTGGAGATAACAGATACGACTTCAGTGCAAGCTAAAACCGATGTTAAAAATGCAGATACTCAGGATAGTCAAGCGATACAGGCATCTGTCAAACATCGCTTCACGCCAAACTGGGCGGCGAGTGTGGGTGTGCGCATTGATAATATGGACACTTATGTCGCAAATGTAAGCAAAACCTTATCTCAAGATGGTGATCGTACTGATTTGGGCGCGCAGATTGATTATCAGCCTGACAGTAAGAACGACAACCCTGATTGGAATGTGTATGGCTTCTTGCAAAATACGGTGAGCAATTCTGGCAACAGACTAGATAATGACCGCATTGGCGCAGGTGGTAAATGGCGTATTAACGAGAAATTTAACTTGTTAGGTGAAGCCTCATCAGGCAACCGTGGTTTTGGTGGTAAACTGGGCGGAGATTGGCAAGTGACAGATCGCAGTCAGCTTTATCTCAACTATGCCTTAGATAGCGATCGTACCGATAGTTTTTATCGTGGCCGCCAAGGCACATTAGTAACTGGTGCAAAATCACGCTACACCGATAGCATGACAGTTTACGGTGAAGAGCGCTTGATGCATGGTACTGGGCAATCCGGTCTGATGCATGCTTATGGTTTGGATTTAGCAGCGCAAGATGGCTGGAACTTTGGCACAAAAGTCGAAACGGGTAAGTTAGCCGATGCAGTGTCAGGTGATTTAGATCGTACCGCGTTAAGTTTTAGTGTGGGTCGTGCGATTGAAAAAACCAAATACGCAGGTAATATTGAATGGCGAAAAGATGATAGTTCAACCACAGGTAAGCGAACAACTTGGCTCGTGCGGAACTCACTAAGCTATCAAACCACACCAGATTGGCGTGCATTGGGTAAGTTAAATTTCTCAGTATCTGACAGTAGTTTAGGTAATACATTTGATGCGGATTTTGTTGAAGGTGTGGTCGGCTATGCTTATCGCCCAGTAAATAACGATAAGCTCAATGCCTTATTTAAATATACTTATTTTGCAAACCAGCCGTCACCTAGCGCGCTTAGCACCGCAGGGGTGTCATCAGACTATGAGCAACGTAGTCAAATACTCTCAGTGGATGCAATTTATGACATTAAGCCATGGCTGTCTGTGGGTGGTAAGTACGGCTACCGTAAATCCGAAATTCGGGCTCCTCAAGGTGAGGGTGATTGGGCCAATGCGGACGCACATTTAGTGGTAGCTCGGGCAGATTGGCATTTTGTTCACGACTGGGATGCGTTGCTAGAATTACGTTGGCTTGGCGTGCCTGCGGCGGATGATAGCAGAGCAGGGGCGTTGGTAGGTGTGTATCGGCACCTCAATAACAACGTAAAACTGGGCGGCGGCTTTAACTTTACTGATTTTTCGGATGATATGACTGATTTGTCCTATCGTTCACATGGTTGGTTTGTGAATTTAGTCAGCAAGTTTTAATCGAAATTTCAGCTTCATCATGTCGCCCACATAATTCAGTTTATGAGGGCGTTTTTGTGATTTAGGCAAACATATTGATACAAATACTCTTTACAGCTATAGTGACACTCATGGCTGTAGTTATCTAATAAAAAAGGGTTTGCGAATGGCGGCATTGCGTCCTGTATTAATGATTGTTGATGATGATCCACTCATCACGGATACCTTACATTTTGTTTTGAGCAAGTATTTTGAAGTCAGTGTTGCTGAATCGCATACGCAATTAAAGAGTTTGCTATTGCAATTAGACAGCCCGCCAGCCTTGGCGCTAGTTGATCTTGGTTTGCCACCGTCACCCCATACGCCTGAAGAAGGTTTTAAAGTGATTAGTGCCCTTTTAGCACATTCCCCAACTATCAAGATACACGTGCTGTCTGGCCAAAGTGATGATGTGAATGTGAGGCGTGCGTTATCGCTGGGCGCGGTAGATTTTATTGCAAAGCCTTGTGATGTTGAAAAATTAAAAGACATGCTGCTAAAATCGCTCAAAGTGCAAGATGTTGAGCTTAATGAAATCAAGGCTGAGCAAGAGCATGACGGTTTGTTGGGTAATAGTTTACCTATGCAAGCCTTACGTATGCAAATTACGCAATTTGCAGATTCACCTTTTCCTGTATTAATTGAAGGCGAGTCGGGAAGTGGTAAAGAGCTAGTTGCAGGCAGCTTTCATTACGCAAGTAAACGTGTAATGCAACCTTATTTGTCAATCAATTGTGCGGCAATATCACCATTGTTGGCTGAATCCATATTATTTGGACATACTAAAGGTGCTTTTACTGGTGCAACTTCCGCGCATGCGGGTTATTTTGAAGATGCCAGTGAAGGCACGCTTTTTCTAGATGAGATTGGTGAATTACCGTTAGAGTTGCAGGCTAAGTTGCTACGCGTATTAGAGAACGGTGAATACCAGCGTATCGGTGAAACACAAACCCGAAGAAGTCAGGCGAGAATCGTGGCTGCAACCAATCGTGATTTGCGTGCAGAAGTGCGTGCGGGAAAGTTTAGATCTGATTTATACCATCGCTTAAGCGTGTTTGCCGTACATGTGCCGCCAGTGCGAGATTTAGGTGAAGATAAACACTTATTGCGCGACCATTTCATTGGGTTTTATGCCAAACAGATTGGCCAAGCGCCTTTTGAATTAGATGCGGCGGCGCAAGCTCGCTGGCTAGACTATAGTTTCCCAGGCAATGTGCGTGAGCTTAGAAATATTGTGATTAGATTAATTGCAAAATATTCAGGAAAAATGCTTAATGCAACGCAACTTGTTGCGGAATTTGATTTGTCTGCACCAGAATCGCAAGGGTCAAGTGCTGAGCCATTAAACTTTAACGATGTGAGCGGCATGACAGCCCAAGCGCAACGTCATCTGCAACGGCAGGCTAATGTGAGTTTAGATGAGGTGCTTAAAACTTGGGAAAGAGCTTACATTGAAGCAGCGATGCAACTTACGCACGGTAATTTAAGCCAGGCGGCAAAGTTGCTCAACGTAAATCGTACAACCCTGTATAGTCGCATGAGTATTCCCGAAGAAAAATAAAGATATACCTCAAAACAAGTGGACTAAATTTGTACTATCCTCACTTTGGCTTAAAAGAGCCGCCATTCAAAATCACCCCGAACACAGACTTTTTCTTTTCGGGCGGTAATCGTGGAGCAGTGCTAGACGCACTAGTCTATGCCATTACCAATGGTGAGGGAATTATTAAGGTGGTGGGTGAGGTTGGTAGCGGTAAAACAATGCTTTGTCGCATGCTACAAACAATTTTGCCTGAAAAAATTGAAAGTATTTATCTCGCGAATCCAAGTGTCGCGCCTGAAGATGTATTGCATGCGATTGCATTTGAGCTGCAACTCAAATTACCAAAAAATGCAGATCGATTGAAAGTCATGCAGGAGCTGCAAACACACTTACTTAGTCGCCATGCAGAAGGTCGGCAAGTGGTGATTTTTGTAGAAGAAGCGCAAGGCATGCCGTTAGCAACCTTAGAAGAAATACGGCTACTTTCTAACTTAGAGACTAAGCAAGATAAATTATTACAGATTGTGTTATTCGGTCAGCCTGAGTTAGATGTTAACTTGAGTGAATCTCATATTCGCCAATTGCGTGAACGTATCACGCATAGTTTTCATTTAGAGCCCCTAGCAACCAAAGACATCGGCGAATATTTAATATTGCGATTACGCGCAGCAGGCTATCATGGGCCGCACTTGTTTTCAGATGCGGCCATCAAAAAAATCTCAAGTGCGGCCAAGGGTTTGGCGCGACGAGTGAATATATTGGCAGATAAATCTTTATTGGCGGCCTTTGCAGATAATGTTTATCAAGTTACACCTAAGCATGTAAAAGCAGCGATACAAGATAGTGAGTTTGGCCGCAATGCAACTAATTACAAAAAATATTTCGTTTGGGCAATCTTATTAATAGGCTTGTTAGCCACCTCTATGGCCTATGTGTGGTGGCAGTATCAATATAACCCACAAGCTAATTTTAAACCTAGCGTTATTAAGTTCGAGAATAAACCCGCTAATACATTCCTAGCTAAAAGTCCAGTTGCCGCCGTTGCAAAAGAAACAACAGCACTTGCAAACTCAGTAGCCATTGCCAATGATGTTAATGTAGCGATGACGAATGATGCTTCAGTTCATCCTGCTCATTCAACAGGTAGCGTTTCACCAACAGCATTGCTAGCGCCAAAAGTAGACGATGCTGCTTCTGTTGCTATTGTTGCCCGCCAAACCGCTACACAACCTGTTATAACAGCGGTTCAGCCTGCAGTACCTTTAGTCAAGCCGGATGCCCTGCCAGTTAAAAAAATAATAAATACTAAACAAATAGATGCTAGGCAGTCGTTAGTAGATAAACGTATGGATCTGACCAGTAGCTGGTTATTTAGCGGAGAGCCAAATACGATTACACTGCAGATTAAGTCGTTACCGACAGAAGCCAAGTTAAATAGTGACAAATTTAATGATGAACAATTAAAAGTTGAACTTGATAAAATTAGCCAGCAACTAGAGGTTGACAACATTTATATGTATCGTAAAAAACAAAACGGGGAAGTCTATACCGTGATTTTGTATGGTCAATTTGCTGAGCGTAGCGATGCGCTTGCTGCACTAAAAAACTTACCTGAGCCTATCAAAAGCAATCGGCCATATTTGCGCACTCTAGCGGGTATTAATCGAGACGTTGAGCAAGCGCAATAAATATGGCTTGTAACTTATTGTAAACAATTGATATTCTGCAAATTTTTCTTGCATTTTTTGATGTATTATGCAAAATGTGTAAAAGAATGTAAATAAAGCATTAAGTTGGGAGTAAATACGCTGTGGCAAACAACAAAAAAACATTATCGTTGCTAAGCATTGTGCTTGCGTTAGGCATGTCGTCCTGCGCGCATCAATCTAAAATTAAGCCATCGAAGGGTCATATTGATGGCCAAAATACCTCGAACCAAAAAACAACAGCACAATCTGCTGACGACTCAGTTACAGCTAAGTCAGCAAATACCAGTATTCCTAAACCAGTCATTAACAATACTTATTTACCACCTCCTAAAGCAAAAACCAAAGCACAACTTTATAGCATTGTGGTGTATGACACTCCAGTAAAAGAAGTGCTGTTCGCCATTGCTCGTGACAGCAAGCTCAATATAGATATCCATCCTTCAATTCAAGGCAGGGTAACTTTGAATGCGGTAGATCAAACCTTACCAGCTATTTTAGAGCGTTTATCTAAGCAGGTAGACCTGACTTATAAGATTCAAGGTAATGTTCTTTCTATTACACCAGACCAGCCTGTGTTACGCACTTATGCGGTAGATTATGTCAATATGTCGCGTGATACTACTGGGTTTATTGGCGCTGCTGCGGAGATTTCCAGTGCAGGTCAAAGCGCTTTAAATGAGTCTGGCGGATCTAGTAGCAATAATAGCTCTCGTACATCAATCACCAGTGAATCAAAAAGCCACTTTTGGGAAACTTTAGAGAAAAACATTAAAGACATCTTGGCTGAAACTGATAAAGAGGTCATCGTTGGGCGAACTAATAGTTTATCTGCTTCTAGTCAAAAGAACGCGAATAGCACTCAGTCAGCCAAGAAGGTTGATGTTGACGTGAGTAGTGCTACTACACTTGCTAAAGAAAAAGAAGATGCTAAAAATGAATATAAAACATTGTTTGCTGGAACGGTAATCGTTAACCGTGAGGCAGGTATTATCAACGTACGTGCAACGAACAAGCAGCATGAAAAAGTGCAGGAATTTTTAGATAAGGTGATGGGTAGCGCTAAGCGCCAAGTGCTGATTGAGGCAACTATTGTTGAAGTGAGATTAAATGATAATTATCAGGCTGGGGTAGATTGGGCGAGAATAGCTGGTGCTAAGGGAGGACTTTCGTTTGGGCAACAATTAGGTTCACAAGTTACGCTCAACGCCGGAGGATTGCCTTCAACAAGTGCTAACGCGTTTGGAGCGAAGGCCGCTGCAGGGTTTGTTGCGGCTTATGTAAATCCAACCAGTATGTTCGGTAATATTGCAGCCTCTATAAACTTCCTAGAGCAATTCGGTAAAACTGCGGTACTCTCTAGTCCAAAATTGATGGTGCTGAACAACCAAACTGCAGTACTTAAGGTGGTGGATAACTTAGTTTACTTTACTGTTAAGACGGATACTGTAGCTGGCAATAACGGAAGTCCCGCAATTGTAAACTCTACTTCAACAGCGCATACCGTGCCAGTAGGCGTGGTGATGACAGTGACGCCGCAAATTAACAATACTGGCAATGTCAATATTAATGTCAGGCCGACTGTTTCGCGAAGAGTTGATTCTGCACAAGATCCTGTGAATGCAGGCAACCTAATACCAGTCATACAAGTGCGTGAAATGGAATCAATGTTGCAAATTGCGAGTGGCAATACCGCCGTCTTAGGTGGTTTGATGCAAGATGAGGCAATCAATAACACTGATAGAGTGCCAGGGATATCGAAAATTCCAGTAGTAGGTAAGGTTTTTACGGGTAAAAATGATGGAAGTCGTAAAACTGAATTAGTCATATTTTTACGGCCTACGGTGATTAGTAATGCGAGCTTAGAAAGTGATGAGCTTTCTGGCTATAAGCAATACCTGCCATCTCAAGCGCTAGAGCGAGCGCTAGAAACTGAAGCGGAAAATGAAAGGTAAACTTTTATATGAGTTTACTCATTAAAGCATTAGATCATTTAGATAAAAACAAGCAGGCGGAAAAAAGCAAAAAGCTGTCGGGGGGAGAGTACGTGGCTGATGATGCCTTGATGCTGGAGCTCATGCCCATTGAGTCTAAGCGAGAAGTCGCACCGGAGCCGGCCTTAGATGCGAATCTGATGGCTGAAGCGATAGTTGAAATTGCCGAAGTTAAAGATGCAGCAATTGAAAGAGATCTCACGCTAGAAGAAGAAGCAGGTTTAACGAGCGCACACATTGCGGCGAGTAAATATGCTAAACCTAAGCCAAGTGTCGCTCATGGCTCATCAGCTAAAGCCACAGATAAATTGACAGATAAGCCGATGGCTAAATCATCAATGCAAGCGGACTCGAAAAAAAGCAGTTCGTCTATATCTCCACCAAGTAATTTAACAAAGAATATTACATCCACGGCTAAATTAACGCCAGCAATTCAAAATCCAGAGGCAGAGCTTAGTCAAAAAGCTGCAGCCAAGGTTTTTGTTGCCAATAAAGCAGTTAAAGCACCCAGTTCAAAATCAGCACTTATAATTTTGGGGGTAGCGGGTGCGCTATTAGTTTGGTTGGGTTTGCAGGGCTATAGCTATATTAAAATGTTAACCACGCCTGATATTGTGGTTGTAAATCCTATTGTGGCTAAGCCAACTCAGTCACAGGTTGTTCCTGTAGAAGTTGCAAAAATTGGTGTAGCACAGTTACCTAAAGTTGATGTATCTATAGAAAGTGCAGTTGCAAATCAAGGAACTCAGGTTGCAGTCAATCAAGCTGCATCAGATGAAACGGCTACAAATTTAGCTAACAAAACAAGCGCGTCTGCATTTGAAAACAAAGTGCCAGAAAATCAGCTTGAAAAGGCAGGCATGTTCGAAGATGTTGCTCAGGCAGAGCCTAAAAAATCGAGAGCTTATAAAACAAGTAACAATAGTAATGAAATTTATACCGACAGAGAAGTTTCATATAATGTAGCACCTAGAAGTAACCCAAAACGTAAACCATTAAAACTAATTAGTAAAGCGGCCTCATCTGGTGTGGATCCAACGTTAATGGCTGCATACCAAGCTTATACTCGTGGTGATGATGTTTTCGCACAACAACAATATAGACAAGTGTTACAACGTGATGTGCGTAATGTAGATGCGCTGTTGGGCATGGCGGCCATCGCACAAAGACAAGGCCGAGATGCGGATTCGGCTGGTTGGTATCAAAAAGTACTGGAGATTGAGCCTAAAAATACCATAGCACTCTCCGCTGTCATAGGCGCAAGCAATAGCAACCAACAAGACACCGCAGATATGGTGGGAGCAGAAAGTCGTATTAAAAATATGTTGGCCCAGCACCCAGATGTGGCTAACCTGCACGCGGCATTGGGTAACTTATATATAGAGCAAGGTCAGTGGCCTTCAGCACAAGAGGCTTATTTTAACGCCAGTCGGCTTGCGCCTAACAATGCAGATTATGCATTTAATTTAGCGATTAGCTTGGACCAAATGGGCAAGTCTAACCTAGCATTAAAGCAGTATGAGCGCGCTTTAGATGCGCTAAACAAATCTGGTGGTACCAGCCCAGATAGAGCGATGCTCGAGGCAAGAATTCGCGAGCTTCAATAATCGTGAATCCTGAAAAAATGGCAATACTAAAATATATGGTGACACTTTCATTCGCTTCGTTTTCTTTTGTAGGTGAGTATCATGGCTGAGCAGAGGCGTAGACCTCGCTTAGGCGAGTTGATGGTGCACCAAGGGTTGATTAGTCAAGATCAGCTTAGTATTGCATTGACCGAGCAAGAACATAGTGATTTACCATTAGGCCGCCAGTTAGTACTTTTAGGTTTTGTAACAGAGGCAATGGTCCGTGATGTTGTTGCAGATACAATCGGTTATGAAAGTGTAGATCTTTCAACTATTGTGGCCGATGAAGAAGCATTACGTTTAGTTCCGCAAGACTTTTCCCGACGTTATCATTTACTTCCCGTTGCCTATGAAGAAGTCACTAAAACGCTGGTTGTAGCAATGGCGGATATGTTTAACGTGGTGGCACTAGATCAGCTACGTGCCATGCTCGGCGGACGCATTCAAATCAGACCGTTATTGGCGGCTGAGGCGCAGCTAGAAGAGTACATCGACCATTTTTACGGTTATGAGTTGTCTGTTGATGGTATTCTGCGTGAAATTGAAACAGGTGAAATTGATTACAACAGCCTTAGTGCGGGTGGCGATGAATATACACAACCTGTAGTGAGGCTAGTGGGCGCGTTATTAATGGATGCTGTGAAGCGTGGCGCATCAGACATTCACTTTGAGCCAGAGTTTGCATTTTTACGGATTCGATACAGAATTGATGGCGTGTTGCAACAAGTGCGTAGCTTACATAAAAGCTATTGGGGTGGCGTTGTTGTGCGGCTTAAGGTGGTTAGCGGACTAGATATTGCTGAAACACGTGCGCCACAAGATGGTCGCATTAGCATGAACTTATGCGGCAGACCTATTGATTTCCGCGTGTCTAGTCACCCAACAATTAATGGTGAAAACATTGTATTACGTGTTTTAGACCGTGAAAAATCAATTATTCCAATGGAACGCATGGGTTTGCGCCCAGAAACTTTGGATGAATTGAAGATAATGATGACGCGGCCTGAGGGTATTGTCATTGTTACTGGCCCAACGGGTAGCGGTAAAACGACTACGCTTTATTCACTACTGTCGCATCGAAATACTGAAGCAGTGAATATCATGACCTTAGAGGATCCTGTTGAGTATCCTGTTTCAATGATACGTCAAACTTCTGTGGCCGAAGTTAATAAAGTGGATTTTGCTAACGGCATTCGCTCTATTATGCGACAGGATCCTGATATTATTTTGGTGGGTGAAGTGCGTGATGAATACACCGCGACGATGGCGTTTCGAGCTGCCATGACAGGGCATCAGGTTTTTACAACCTTACATACCAATTCTGCATTAGGTGTTTTTCCACGATTATCTGATATTGGTATATTGCCAGACATTATGGCGGGCAATATTATTGGCGTAGTTGCACAGCGATTAGTGCGCGTGCTGTGTCCGCATTGTAAAGTGCCACACGAGCTAGATGACCTAGAGCGTAAATTATTACAACTTAAGCCAAGTGATAAGCCTAAGGTGTTTAAACCCAAAGGGTGTAAACAATGTAATCAAAATGGATACCGTGGGCGTATGGCTATTATTGAATTATTGCGTATAGATAGCGAAATGGATTCGCTCATTTCACGTAAAGCACATTTGGATGAACTGCAAAAAATGGCGGTTGATAAAGGTTTTGTAACGCTTGCAGAAGATGGCGCACGCCGTATTTTAGAAGGCTACACCAGCCTAGCGGAAGTGATGCGCGTGATTGATTTAACCAGTCGTTTGCGTACTTAATCAACATGCCTTCATTTAATTATAAAGCGATTGATCAGCTAGGTCGCCCAGCAATGGGGCAGATAGATGCGCTCAATGAGATTGATTTGGAAATTCGCTTAGAACGAATGGGCTTAGATTTAATCACTTTTAGACCGGCAGCAAAATCGACCAGCGTCCTCAATCGAAATAAAGTAAGCAATAAAGATTTAGTGATGTTTTGCTTCCAAATTCATCAGTTAAGTAGCGCAGGTGTGCCACTGCTAGAATGTTTAAACGATTTAAGAGAAAGTAGTGATAATCTCTTTTTTCAAAAAGTAATTGGCGCAATAAGCGCAGAAGTTGAAGGCGGAAAATTGCTCTCTCAAGCGCTGGCAGAGCATCCAAACGTTTTTAGTGAGGTTTTTGTCAGCTTGGTGAGTGCCGGTGAGCAAACAGGCCAATTGCCATTAGTATTTGATAACTTATTTGAAACGATTCGCTGGCAAGATGAGTTGATGTCGCAAACAAAAAAGCTTTTAGCTTACCCAGCGTTTGTGGCCGTTGTCGTATTTGGTGCAGTGGCTTTTTTAATGAGTTACTTAGTACCACAAATGGCCTCTTTTTTGAAAAATATGGGTCAAGAGCTTCCACTAAATACCAAGTTTTTGATTGCAGTATCTAATGGGTTTGTGAGTTATTGGTGGCTATTTATCAGCGTCCCAGTGGTTACTGCGCTAGGCCTTGCCACTATTATTAAAACCAATCCAATTGCGCGTTATCGGTTTGATATGATTAAGCTCAACTTGCCAATAACGGGCCCTATTTTGCAAAAAATTATTATGGCGCGGTTTGCTCGATACTTTGCTTTAATGTATCAGACAGGCATTCCAATTTTAGATGCCATTAAAATTTGTGAAAGAATTGTGGGTAATCGTGTAGTCGCAGATGCGCTTAGTCGCGCACATGCACAAATTAGTGCGGGTGAATCTATGAGTGAAAGTTTTCGAAATGCAGGTTTGTTTCCACAATTGGTCGTCCGAATGATTAAAGTGGGCGAAAGTACTGGAGCGCTTGATAAATCTCTACTAAATATTAGCTATTTTTATGATCGTGATGTGAAAGACTCAATGCAAAATCTACTAAAGTTAATAGAGCCGGCACTGACCGTATTTTTAGGTGTGATATTAGGTTTTATTATGTACTCAGTACTAGGCCCTGTGTATGATTCATTTAGCAAACTTAAAATATAAATGCAACTTTCGTCGCCACGCTGCGTTACTCGCAAAAAATTATTCCTTACATATCAAATATATGTGGTGCCACAATTTTTTGTTCCCGACTTGTTTGGTATAGAAATTCGCACTTATATTAATTAATATATAACTTTAAAATGATAAAGAGCGCCCCAACTAAATTAGTGTTATGTGCCACCGCCAACCATTTGCTAGCGGGTCTTTGGCGCGCGGGTAAGTTGCAGGGTAGCCAAGCATTTAACAACGATGACAATGGTCATGTGGCGTTTTCTGAGTTTTTACAGCAATATCCAGCGACACCTGTTTATTTGATTGCTGATGCAGTTGAGGAAGATTATCGGCTAGAAAGTGTACCCCATACATCTGGTCCTGCTAAACGTGAGCTTATTGCCCGTAAAATGAATCAGTTTTATCGGGGACTGGCGTATCGCACAGCTCACTTTGTCAGTCGCGAACTAGATAAGCGCAAAGACGATAAGTATTTGTTTGTAGCACTAAATAATGCCGATTTTCTAGAAGATTGGGTCAATATTATTCATGCAGAACATGTGCAGTTGGTGGGCGTTTACTTACTACCCATGCTCAGTCAGGTTTTAGTCAAGCAACTCAAGCTATTGCCACCACATATTTTGTTATGTGAGAAGTTATCTTCAGGATTACGTCAAACCTACTTCCATAATGGTCGTTTACGTATGAGTCGTCTGGTGCCAAACGTGCCAACGGCAGCTAATCAGCTAGGTTATTTTTATTTGGTAGAAACAGAGAAAACGCGACTCTATTTAATGAGTCAGCGTTTTATTACGAGAGAAACACCAATCAATTTAGTGTTGGCAAGTATTGATGGTTCAACGCAGCATATTAGCCAAGGCATTAGCCAAGAGCAGGGGATTGAATGCTCAGACATTAATTTGAGTGAAATTGCAAGAAGTCTTAGCCTGCCTGCAGATTTAATTGAACAAATGCCGGAGTTATTACACATGCAGCTATTAGCTAGCGGAAATGTGGTGGATAACTTAGCGCCAGAGTTGCTGACTAAAGAATATGAATTTAACCAACTAAAACGCGGGATTAAAATAGCCACTTTTGTATTGGCTACGCTGGGTTTACTCATTGCCGCATTTATTTTTTACCAAGGCTTTAGTCATCAATCTGCCTTGAAAGATGCGACAGAAGATACAGCGCTACAACAACGCCGTTATGACGAGGCTGCAAAAAACTTTCCTGTGACTACCATCGGTTCAGAGGATTTAAAGGCGGCGGTAGAGTTAGATGAAATCGTTGCGGGATATCCGAAATCGCCAAGGCGGATGATGAGCGTCATCAGTGCTGCGCTAGAACAAGTGCAAGAAGTGCAGTTGAATAGATTGCGCTGGGTACTTAGTAATGATATTAATATTGAAGATCAAGACAATCTCATTACATTATCGGCCAACTCCAATGGTACATTCAATTCGGATGTTGCCAATTTAGACCCTTTAAAATTTAATGAGTTAGGCTTTGTTACAGCGGAAATTTCAGGGTTTTCTGGTGACTATCGTAGCGCATTAAATAGTGTGAATAAGTTTGTTGAAAAATTAAAAGCCGACAAAAATGTAGCGATAGTAGAAGTATTGCAAGAGCCAGTGAATGTAAGTTCTTTTGTGAATTTGCAAGGAACTACTACAGACGAACAAGCCACGCAAGCTCAACCCGCCATGTTTAAGCTTAAAGTGATGCTTAAAGCGATTGATGCAGCAGAGGTGAAATAGCCATGAAATTAGACAAACAAGATTGGCAAAAACTGCAAACTACTTTAATCGTTTTAGTGTTGGTAGTTATTGTAATTTTAGCCTTGATTGTGCTAGCGCAAAACTATAGTAGCCAGCAAGAGCAAGCCATGCAAAAGCAGCAGAACTTGCTTAATTCAGCAAAACAACGTTATCAATCATCTGGTATAGAAAAAGAAACGATTGTTGAGTACTTACCTCGCTACCAAGCACTTATTAATAAAGGTTTTGTGGGGGAAGAGCGACGATTAGATTGGGTAAGTGATTTACGCGCACAGCACAAAAACTATAAGCTATTCAGTATTAAATACAGCATTGGTTTGCAAGAGCCGTACAAGCCAAGTTTTGCAACCAATTTGGGTGGCTTTGCATTCAATCGATCTATCATGAAGCTAGACCTTGATATGCTCCATGAGGAAGATATACTGCAATTAACAGAAGCAATAGGCAAAAAAAATGGTGAGGTTTTTATGCTACGTGATTGTGAAATTACTAGGCTTAATTCTGGCGGCGCATTAAGTAACCAGTTAACGCCAAACTTACATGCAAAATGTGAGTTAGATTGGCTAACCCTGCGTGAACCAGCGCCTATTCAAGTGGCAATACCATAATGAGAAGCTTGTTTCCCTCAAATAAAATGCTTGCAAGCTTTTTTATTGGCTTATTTACAAGCCTAATTACAACACAAATTCAGGCAGAACCTAATAGTGAATTTGGCCGATTATTTAGCAAACCAAACGAGCGCAGTAATCTGAATATTCTAAGGCAAAATCAAAAATTAAAGCCCATCGGCACGCTAGAGGCTCAACCAGAAGCTGTATTAAATGTAGAGCCTGCTGCGCCAACTGAACCCATCACTTTACAAGGCTATGTAAAACGCAGCGATGGAACAAGTACGTTATGGATAAACAACAAAGCCGTACAAGAAAATAGCGCAGTAGATAATGTAAAAATTGGTCAATTAAACAAACACGGATTCTCTCAAAAAGGCGCAAGCACTGAAGGTGTTGATGTAAAAATACCCGCTAGCGGCAAGCATATTCGACTAAAAGCGGGGCAAATGTACGAACCTGAAAGCAATCAGATTGTAGAAATGCAAGTTGTGGAGAAGGCGAAAAGTTTGCGTTTGGAAGATGCGGATGTGATTGATGGCGGTGATGAAAAGTCAATGCAATAATCGCCATATTCAACAAGGTGTTACACTTCTCATCTTGATGTTAATTTTACTTATCTCGGCTTCGACAGTATTGTTTTCGATGATAAGCGGAAATAATGCAAAATTTGAACGCGACAAAAAAACGTCAGAGGTCTTATCGGAAGCCAAAGTGGCTTTGTTAAGCTACGCAACATCAGTAAATCTTTCTCACGCAGGCTGTGCTGGTAGTCCTGCTAGTTGTGGTCGCCCAGGAGATTTACCATGCCCAGATATTGATAATGATGGGGTTGCTGAAACTTCTTGTGGAAATGATACGGGCGCTACTGGACAAGCTTCACGCCTAGGGCGGCTACCATGGAGGACGCTGGGTCTTGATGATTTACGTGATGGTAATGGTGATCGCTTGTGGTATGCAGTCTCTAATAGATTTAAACAGAATGCGCGAGCTTTTCCGCTCAATAGCGATACTTTAGGTAGCTTGTCGATAAGAGATGGAGGTGGTAATTTACTGCACGATGCGACTGCGTCTTCAGGTGCAGTTGCAGTTGTAATTTCAGTTGGACAGCCAATTATCCGCCAAGATATTATGGAGCAATCTCGAATACTAGCCAATGAAAACAATGCAACTCACTTTTTGGATAATGCACTAGGAGAAGATAATGCAGATTTTGTTGATGCTGGGGCAAATGGTTTTATAAAAGGCGAGATGCATGATGCCAGTGGTACAACAATAATTAACGATCAATTAATAGTGATTTCTCGTTCTGACATGATGAATGCAATTGAGCCACTTGTCGCTGCAGAAGTAAAAAAAGCGGTTTACACTTATTATAATTATAATTTTCCAAATCCTTATCCTTCGCCAGCTAGATTTTCTGATGATAAGTGCTTGGGATTCGCGACGATTATCGCTGGTTTCTGCTCGCCAAATGTAACAATCAATAGCGGACGAATACCAGTTAACCCATCACCAGATTGGGATTCCGAATCTATTTTAATTGGTATTAGCAACAATAATTGGTTTCAGCAAAATGGATGGAGAGAGCATGTTTATTATGCTCATGGGACATTGACGTTAAATGGCGCGAAAATACCAGGTACGAAAGAGTTGATTGTAATAGCTACTGGTACTGCAATTGGAACGCAAACTAGAGCAACAGCAGATAAACTTTCGGAGACTAACTACTTGGATTTGGAAAATTTAGCGCCACTAGATGATATATATTTACGCTTACCTCTGATTCAGCACGATAATGCTTTTAACGATTTTCCGGTTAGTGTGCCATGATTTCTAATACAATTTCATTTAGGCTTAAACGAATGGCCACGAGAATGAATCAGTTTGGCTTCACATTGGTGGAGATGGCGATAGTCTTGATGATTGTAGGATTTACTTTGGGGGGGCTGTTAGTTTCACTTTCTACTCAAGTAGATCAAAGAGATTACTCTCAAACAAGGCAGTCAATGGAAGAAATTAGAGAAGCATTGCTAGGCTACGCTCTTTCACGTGGATATTTACCTTGCCCCGCTATTTCATCAGCTAATGGCGCTGAAGATCGCATCGTAGCTACAGGTATTTGCACAAATAGGGTAGGATTTTTACCTTGGGCGGAATTAGGCGTAAAGAAAACTGATAGTTGGAATCATCTTTATCGATATTCAGTAACTCCTGCCTATTCAAACTCTCCGCTAGCTATAGCTTTATCTCCCCCGACAGCAAGAGATATTACTATACAGACTCGTAACGCTGCAGGAGTTTTGGTTAACTTATCAAATCCTAACGATATACCTGCAGTTGTCATTTCTCACGGAAAAAATGGCTACGGTGGTACGAGTAATGATGGCATTTTACTATCTGATACGTCAGTAAATAACGATGATGAAAAAACAAATAATACTGGTGTCGGAAATGTACTGGTGTCTAGAGAGTTTGGAGACAATACAACTACATCTTATGGTCAGTTCGATGACATAGTTGTGTGGATATCGCCCAACACATACTTGTCTAAAATGGTGACTGTTGGAAAACTTCCATAATTTATGAACGACAACCAACTTCTCCGTTACAGTCGCCATATACTACTCCCCCAAATTGCTTACGAAGGCCAAGATAGGTTAGTTAATAGTCATGCGCTTATTGTCGGGGCAGGTGGCTTAGGCTCACCAGTTTCTTTATATCTTGCCGCAAGTGGTGTTGGTACTTTGACAATTTGTGATTTTGATGTGGTGGATTTAACTAATCTACAACGCCAAATTATCCATACCACACAGAGCGTGGGCATCAATAAGGCGGTTTCCGCACAACAAGCTATTTATGAAATTAACCCAGAAGTTAGGGTGACAACTGTACAGCAAAAATCAACTGAACACGAGTTTTTAGCACTCGTTGCAGAAGCCGATGTGGTGATTGATTGTAGCGATAATTTTGCGACGCGTTACACCTTAAACAGATTATGCGTGCATTTAAAAAAGCCCTTGGTGTCTGGCGCTGCAATCGGCTTTGAGGGGCAAATCACTGTGTATGATATGCGCAATAGCACGAGTCCGTGCTATCACTGTTTATTTCCAGATGCCAGTGAAACGACTGGGGAAGACAATGAAATGCGCTGTGCAACTAACGGCGTGTTTGCACCGCTAGTTGGCATGATTGGAACTACTCAAGCTGCAGAGGCGCTAAAATTGTTGATGGATGTTGGCGATAGTTTGCAAGGGCGCTTACTGTTATTAGACGCACTCTATATGGAGTGGCGTACGATTAAGCTGAGTCGTGACCCAGCTTGTGTTGTTTGCTCAGCCTAAATTATTTTCCACCTATTAAGCTCTTAACAGCACCGACTAAATCCCCTGGCATTACAATAATTTTGCTATTCTCAGAAGATGACATTTTTTGTAGTGCGGTGATGTAGCGGTCACCCAATAAGAACATAGCTGAAGCATTATTTTCTTTTACCGCTTCAGTGATGAATTTAATGGATTCTGCCGATGCTTTTGCAGCGACCATTTGCGCTTCAGCATCTTTTCTAGCAGCTTCTAAACGAGCTTCAGCATTTAAGATTAACGATTGTTTTGCACCTTCAGCTTCCGTTACCACGGCCACACGCTCACGTTCTGCAGCCGCTTGTCTTTCCATGGCATCTTGCATGTTTGATGACGGTTTGATGTCTTGAATCTCTACAGATTTAACAGTTAAACCCCAATCTTGCGCTTCATCGGCAATAGCTGTTTTAAGCTCGGCTTTAATGCGGTCACGTGAAGTCAGCGCTTGGTTTAAATCCATACCACCAATAATTGAACGGAGGCTGGTTTGTACCATATTGCGCATTGCTTCTCTAAAGTTTTCAATGCTATACACCGCACGTTCAATATTTGATACTTTAATGAAAGCAATTGCATTAGCCAGAATCACCGCATTATCTCTTGTAATTACCTCTTGCTCTGGAATGTCTAAAATAATATCTTTGGTAGTGACTTTATAACTTACTTTCGTGAAAATCGGGTTAATCACATGCAAGCCTGGGCTAAGTACCCCAGCAAATTTACCTAGTCGCTCGACTACCCATTCTTCACCTTGAGGCACAATGCGCACCCCTTTTATAATGGCAATGATTGCTAAAAATATCAGTACAAAGCTAAATTCGGTCATAGTGTTTCCTAAATACAGGTTTTTAAAAAATTAATATATATTACTTCGTTGAGATTTTTAATGCGTTGCCCACGACAGCAACCACTGTTGCGTCGCTTCCAGCTTCTATCGTTTCTTCAGAAATAGCAGCCCATTCACGGCTGCCCATTAGACCTTGTGCAAAAATAATTTTGCCATTTTGTTTTAAGCTGACTGTTTCAATCACAGTGCCGATTCGCCCAATTTCTTCACCCTGAGATTGCCCTACACGGGAATCGGTAGAAGTGTTTTTGTAATATCGCCGCCATATGGCTAAAGAACCAAGCGATAAAGCCGCGTAAATGGCAAATTGAAAGGCCACTGGCATGCTAGGAAACAGCCACATGGCAATAGCAACACATAATGCAGCAACACCAAACCACAAGATATAAAAAGTACCAGTTGCCATTTCTGCAGCAAGTAAAATCAAACCTACTGCACCCCATAACCACATTGCTTCAATCATGTTTTTCCTTTTTAAGATGACACAATATTTTATTGGTTTATTATGGCATAAGAATTTAGCTTTTTAAGATAAAATTTTATGGAAAAAATCATACGTATAAGAGACTAAGAAATAGTACACTAGCATTAATTAGTAAGGATTTTTAAATGGAATCTTCACAAAAACTTATCATGCCTTCTGATCGCAATGAGCGATTACATTACGTTAAACGTATATTTTCATCTGCTAAAGGTGTGGATCTAAGTAGTGATTGGGTGGGAGGTCGTCTCAATGGCCTTAAAAAACTCCATAGTATTGATGTGATTGCCTACAATAAGAATCGTAATTTTTTAAATGGTGCAGTCACACATTTATCACCATATTTGCGTCATGGTTGCCTCACTTTAAATGAAACTTTCGATTCTGTAAAAAAACGATTTGGTTCCGATGCGGAAAAATTAATATTTGAGTTGGCTTGGAGAGATTATTGGCGCAAAGTGTGGTTTGCAGAAGGGAATGCAATCTATAGTGAATTGGAGCCACCCAAAGTCGCTATTGGCCATGCACCTTTGAGCAATGATGTTAAACAAGGGGTCACTGGTTTAGCGTGTATTGATGGCTTCGTGAAGGAGTTGCATGCCACTGGGTATCTGCATAACCACGCGCGTATGTGGCTTGCTAGTTACATTGTGCATTATCAGAAAATGGATTGGCGTGAGGCGGCGGACTGGTTGGAGCTTCACTTGCTAGATGGTGATGTTGCGAGTAACCATCTTTCATGGCAATGGGTAACATCTACTTTTAGTTCAAAACCATATTTTTTCAATAAAGAAAATTTAAGTCGTTACACTGGTGAGCAATATTGTGCTAACTGCCAAGCAAAGTGTCCTTTCGATGCAAGCTACGAAGTTTTAAACGATAGGCTGTTTAATAAAACCTTGGTGCCCATTGCGAAAAAATATGTAATCACCCCATTACCTAAAAATCTTGTATCGAGTTTCCCCACAATGGCAGTTTTTATACATGATGAAATGTTATCGGCCGCACATGCTTTGCTCAAACAGCCATTCCCAAAAATTTTTGTGTTTGATCCACAATTGCATGGTAGTTGGACACTTAAACGGCTACAGTTTGTCGCTGACTGTTTAAGTGAAATGGAACAGGTGGAAATTTGGATGGGTAATACTTATGAAATTCTAATGAAAAAAGGTGTGGGTCAGTTGATAACACAAGACACACCAAACCTTAAAGTTAAAGAATTACTCGCACCATTTCTACCGAATTGGCATCCAGTTGCCAAATTTACTGACGTAGTAGTGAGCGAAAAACGTTTAAAACGCTTCTCTCGATATTGGGAAAAAGTAGGCCCTGTGGTATTGGGTGGTTCTGTATAACGCAAGCAATAATCTAGCTTTAAATATGGAGGCATAATGATCTTTTGGATAGTTGTGATAGTGGTAGGTTTGTATTTGGTGGTTACCTATAATAGTTTGGTCAGCATTAAAAATAATGTTGAAAAAGCTTGGGCTAATATTGATGTGTTGCTGAAGCAGCGCAATGACGAGCTACCTAAGTTGATAGACACTTGTAAGGTTTACATGACGCATGAAGCGCAAACCTTAGAAAAAGTCATTCAGGCACGTATGGGCGTTGATTCCGCTCGTCAAATGCATGATGTAGCTGGTTTAAGTGACGCTGAGTCAGCACTTACTTCTAGTTTGGGTGGCTTATTTGCAGTGGCTGAAAACTATCCAGATTTAAAAGCAGACCAAACTTTTATCAATTTACAACAGCGCATCACTGGCTTAGAAAACCAAATTGCAGATCGCCGCGAATTCTATAATGATTCAGTTAACAACAATAATGTGCGTATACAACAGTTTCCAGATTTGATTGTAGCTGGATTGTTTAATTTCAAACGTGTAGAAATGCTCAAATTCGCCTCTGCTGAATTAAGTGATGTAGATGTGAACGCGCGTTTTAAAAGTTAATGAGAGTGTTGATAAAGCATCAGCCCTAGTTTTCTAATTTACTTTCCAGTAAGTTCTTTCAAGAAATCAATCGATGTTTCTTAAGTTAAATGGTGACGTTGTTAATTTAGCGGCATTGGCAACGGTAGGCGGCGTTTTTTTCGTGGCTTATCAAATGCATCTGAGTGAGTCAGATGCGCAAACTTGGAGTTGGTTGCTATCAATTGCACTCACATTAAGTTTTTTTGCATCATTATTTAATTTTTGGCGATTACTTAAAATCACAGAGGCGCCTATTTCAACAATTGCCGCGGCGGCACAAGGCTACATTGAACTGCATGGCAAGGCATCAACACAAAAACCTTTAAACACGCCATATCATGGTATTCCATGTGTGTGGTATCGGGCATGGGTGTATGCTAATCGCATTGATAATCCATATTCAAAGAAGGTGATTGATACTAGGCTGTTGGAATATTCGGAAAGCGACATTACATTTCAATTAGATGACCAAACCGGCACTTGCATGGTAAACCCTAATGGCGCTGAAGTTGTATTTGCTCAAAAGCGCACGCTATTTAAAAATGAACACAGGTATGTGGAAGAATATTTGCCAGCGGGTAGGCCATTATATGTGTTGGGTCAGCTAGACACGCGTCATGAGCAAGGTGATATTGAAGCGATAAATCGAGATATCCGTGCAACACTGGCTGAATTAAAATTAAGCCCGAACAAGTTGTTAAACCGATATGACCATAATAGAAATGGTCAAATTGATATGGATGAATGGGAGTTAGCACGGCAAGATGCCATCAAACAGGTGCAAGCTAAACACACAATGATGGAACACACTGGAAGCTTTACCCTCATTAGACCGACGGAGCAACATCTATTTCTAATATCCGCTAAAGCCCCACATGAACTTAGAGCAAGTTACCATCGTTGGTCGATTATCCACTTGTTGATACTGGTCATCTTATTATTTACGTATTTTAAACTTACTTAATCTTCACTCAAGAATTTTGGTAATGCATTTGAGCTTCAATCTTGAAACCACCGTATGTTAAAATGTTGTACATGAATACTACAAACACTCAGCAAGCAAACTCCAAAGAATTAGAAAAATCTTTTGACCCGAAAACCATAGAGACAAAATGGTATGAATTTTGGGAGAATCAAGGCTATTACGCAGCAGGCTTAAGTCAGCCTACACTGTCAAATCCTGAAATCAAAGACAATTTCTGTATTTTACTGCCGCCCCCGAACGTTACTGGCACACTACACATGGGGCACGGCTTTAACCAAACCTTGATGGACGCGCTGACGCGCTACCACCGCATGAAGGGTGACAATACACTATGGCAGCCAGGTACAGACCACGCTGGAATCGCAACACAAATAGTAGTGGAACGCCAACTTGATGCGCAAGGCGTATCGCGCCATGATTTAGGGCGTGAAAAGTTCTTGGAAAAAGTTTGGGAGTGGAAAGAATACTCTGGAAATACCATCACTAAGCAAATGCGCCGCTTAGGCACATCACCAGATTGGTCCCGTGAGCGATTTACCATGGATGAAGGTTTGAATAAAACCGTGACCGAAACTTTTGTTCGCTTGTATAACGAAGGCCTAATTTATCGTGGCAAGCGCCTGGTGAACTGGGATGTGAAGCTAGGGACGGCTGTTTCAGATTTAGAAGTGGTGCAGGAAGAGGAAGATGGCTTTATGTGGCACATCAACTATCCGCTTGCAAATGGCTCAGGTAGCCTAACTGTTGCAACAACGCGCCCAGAAACTATGCTAGGTGATGTGGCGTTGATGGTGCACCCTGAAGACGACCGCTATGCGCACCTTATTGGAGCAAATGTAAAACTACCACTTTGCGACCGAGAGATTCCAATTATTGCAGATGATTATGTAGATAAAGAATTCGGTACTGGCGTGGTAAAAGTGACGCCAGCGCATGACTTTAATGACTATGCAGTTGGTCAGCGCCACAAGTTGCCGATGATAGAGATTTTGTCGTTGGCAGGTTTGGTGAATGAAAATGCGCCAGAAAAATATCGCGGTTTGACCACAATTGTTGCTCGTAAACTAGTAGTAGCTGATTTAGAAGCTGAAGGCTGTTTAGTTAAAATCGATAAGCACAAACTAAAAGTGCCGAGAGGCGACCGTACTGGCGTGATTATTGAGCCGATGCTGACAGACCAGTGGTTTGTAGCCATGAGCAAACCAGCCGCTGATGGTAAATCTATTACACAGAAAGCCATAGATGTAGTGGCTAGTGGTGAGATCAAGTTTTACCCTGAAAACTGGGTGAATACTTACAATCAATGGCTAAATAATATTCAAGATTGGTGTATCTCCCGCCAACTATGGTGGGGGCATCAAATCCCCGCTTGGTATTCGGATAATGGAAAAGTATATGTGGCGACAAATGAAACTGCAGCCAAAGCATTAGCTGCCAAAGATGGCTACACAGGCAATTTGGTCCGCGATAACGACGTGCTGGATACATGGTATTCATCCGCGCTATGGCCATTCTCTACGCTTGATTGGACTGGCGATGAAGCCATTGATGCGCAAAACCAAGCCTTGCAACAATTTCTGCCTTCCAGCGTTTTAGTCACAGGTTTTGACATTATTTTCTTTTGGGTGGCGCGCATGGTGATGATGACAACGCACATCACGGGCAAAATTCCGTTTAAGCATGTGTATGTGCATGGCTTGATCCGCGATGCCGAAGGCCAAAAAATGTCTAAATCTAAGGGGAATGTTTTAGACCCGATTGATTTGATTGACGGCATCGGCTTGGATGATTTAATTAAAAAGCGCACTACAGGATTGATGAATCCTAAAGATGCAGAAAAAATTGAGAAGCGCACACGCAAAGAGTTTCCAGAAGGCATTGCGGCTTATGGTACAGATGCGTTGCGCTTCACCTTTGCGGCACTTGCTAGCCCTGGTCGTGATATTAAATTTGATTTGCAGCGTTGTGATGGCTATCGCAACTTCTGCAATAAATTGTGGAATGCAACACGATTTGTGTTGATGAACACTGAAGGTCAAGATAACGGCTTTGATGCGTTAAGTTGCGGTGAAGGAGGCCGTAAGTTTAGCCAAGCTGATCGTTGGATTGTGAGCATTTTGCAACGTACAGAAGCTGAAGTAGAGCGTGCATTTGAAGATTACCGTTTTGACTTGGCGGCAAAAGCGATTTATGAATTTGTGTGGGATGAATACTGTGACTGGTATTTAGAGCTTGCCAAAGTGCAAATTCAAAGCGGCACAGATGCAGAAAAACGTGCAACACGTCGTACTTTGTTGCGGGTGCTTGAGACAATTTTACGTTTAGCGCATCCAATCATGCCGTTTATTACTGAGGAGATTTGGCAGACTGTAGCGCCCATGACTGAAAAGCATGGCACAAGTATTATGCTAGAGAGCTACCCAAAAGCCCAAGATGATAAATTGGACGAAGTTGCCGAAGCATGGGTCAGACAATTGAAGCAAATGGTTGATGCTTGCCGTAGTTTACGTGGAGAGATGACTATTTCACCCGCCGCGCGCGTACCTTTGGTCGCTACGGGAGATGCAGAAAAATTGACTGTTTACGCACCTTATTTAAAAGCCTTGGCTAAATTGGAAGATATTTCGATTGTCACTGATTTGCCAGAAGCAGATGCACCAGTGATGCTAGTAGATGATTTTAAACTCATGCTAAAAGTCCAGATTGATATCGCTGCAGAAAAAGAACGCTTAGGGAAAGAAATATTGCGTTTGGAAAATGAAATTAACAAAGCAAAAGCAAAACTAAATAACGAAAGTTTCGTTGCACGTGCGCCCGCTATCGTTGTTGAGCAAGAAAAAGCGCGGGTGGCAGAATTTAGTAATAGCTTAGTGAAGTTGCAAATGCAACTAGCAAAACTAAGTTAGCTAATCACACACCAAATAAAAAGGCGCAATCGATGAATTGCGCCTTTTTATTTGGTGCTTGCATACTTTAGTGACTACGTTTTTTAATGTAAAAAGTGAAATCAGTCTCACCAGAGTCGAGCTGAAGGAGCTCATGACCAGTTTGCACACAAAATGCGTTAAAGTCTTTGACTGAGCCAGGATCAGTTGAAATCACTTTTAATATTTGCGATGCGCTAATTTCACTCAAACCTTTTTTGCAACGCAGAATAGGTAACGGGCAATTTAAACCAGTTGCATCGACTTCTTTATCAAATTCCATTATTTCTTTTTCCCTTCATCTTTTTGTACAAATGGATGACCAGCTTTACTCCAAGCTAGAATGCCACCAGACAAATTGTATACATTCTTGCAACCCTTGCTAGATGCAAAAGCAGCAGCATGTGCAGAGCGGATGCCGCTATGGCAATAAAACACTATATTTTCTATTTTAGTCAGTGGCTCAAAGCGAACGGGTAGCATTGCTAAAGGAATGTGGACTGCACTTGGTATTATGCCACGCGCAACCTCATCGTCATTACGAACATCCACTATAAACAATGGGTGATTTGCCATCATGTTAAATAAGTCGTTTGCTTCAATTTCGCTATATGCACTCATTAGAATAAACCTAAATTAATTAAAACAAATAATAGCAATTTTGCGAGGTGACCGCACCAAGAATATATGAAGCTAGGCGTATATAAAATAAGGAGATGCTATTTTTTAGTAAGTTGAGTTTTACGTCAAAATAAACCACCAAATATTTTTCTAACGGATTATGATGAGTTTGTGTTGAGTAGTTCACGCATTAGCGTGTGTGAATGATAATTTAAAAAGTTGATATTCTAGGAGAAGCATCATGGCTAAGGGGCAAGAACGTAGCAACAAGGAAACGAAAAAACCAAAAAAAGATAAAAAAGTAGTGCTAGTTTCTGGGTCTATTATCCCAACAAAACCCAGTGTACCAACAAAAAAATAAGCAAACAGTTCACACTACACACTTGGTAGATACTACTAAAAGTATCTCTAAATGAACAAGTCTTTTAAGGCATGCCGCAGTTAGCTAAAGGCTTAAGCGACCTCTTGAAAGGCAAGTTCTTCGACGTGATAGTAGTGATCAGCAAACCACACCGTCATATCTTCCGCGCTATGCATGGCGCCTTCTCGATGCAAGTACTCACTAACTAAGTTATTTTCCTCATCTACAACTTGATAAATAATCATTTTGAACCTCTCTTTGAAATTTGTACGTCCTAACTTATACAACGGCATACTCGCGGAAAGCTATAGCGTTTTGTGCCTTTTAGTTCAGTATAAAAAATGCGAAATTAAATAAATTAGTTGAGCAGAAGAGTTTTGTAAGGCCAGTATTAATTTTTATGTTGACCTCACTATTCAATAAAAAAGTCCACCATATGATTTAGCATATGGCGGACTTAAAGTGCTAAAGATATAGTGCGTTAATTATTCTTTAACAGCAGGTGGGCCTTTAAAGCGTTTATTTTCACCAAACATAAACCAGAACAATCCCATCACTATTAGCATTGCAATTGTCACATACAATACTTTTTCATTGGGTGGTTGTATACCAACAAACACTAAAAATGCGCCGCCTAGTACTGCTAAAACACCTACTGGTTTAGATAAGCCACCTAAGTTGAATGGCCCTTTATGTTTCCAAGTTTTGCCTTCTGCTAAAATACCAGCAGCCGTTGGCATAATGTAAGAAATATATAAGAAAACCGCACAACCTACAGCTAACACACTAAAAGCCGCTGCATAAAGGGTAGCGACAACAGCAAGCGTCGCTGAAACCCAAATCGCTGCTACTGGTGTTTTTAGGGTTGGATGTACTTTACGTAATTTGTCTGATGCAGGTAAACCACCATCACGAGCAAAAGCAAACATCATGCGCGAGGTTGAAGTTAGGCAAGCCAAACCACATAAGAAATTCACTAAGAAAATACCTAAACCTAGCACGGCTTTAAGCATAGGTGGTAGCGTCCCTAATAAGGCATCAAAAAATCCAAAACCTTGTTTCACCCCAGTCTCTACATCAGGCATGACTAATACAAAAGTACAAATCATTACGTAGCCAAAAATTGCTGAATAGACCACTGAGCTCACAATTCCTTTCGGGACGGCTCTTGCCGCATCACGAGTTTCCTCAGCAGTATGCGCAGAAGCATCAAATCCAGTGATGGTGTAAATAGCAAGTAATAAGCCAAGTAAGAACGGCATGACCATGCCTTCTGATGCAGGCCATACGCTGCCTTCGGCACCCGTAAAGTTTGTAAAAGTAAATAGCCTTGAGAAGTCTAAAGGTGCTTGATTAAATGCCAATAAAGACATCGTCAGTACACCGCCGATAATCATAATTAAATACCCTGAAAGATCGGTAATTTTTGTAGTGAATTTTGGAAAACGATAGATCAGTACAGCCTGTAAAATGGTGAAAGCTGCTATATATAGCGTCTGGTGTACGTAACCATATCCTGATACGTCAATACCCAATATAGGAGCTGCTAGTCCTTTAAAGAAAAAGTCATATACCCCAAAGTTGACCGATGCCACTACAAAAATAAGTCCAAGTAAATTAAACCAAGCTGTACACCAGCCATAGCCCTTACCGCCTAGAATTGAACCCCAATGGTATAAACCACCTGCTGTTGGGTAGCTTGAAGATATTTGCGCCATTGCCAATGCAACAATCGTAGCAAATACAGCACCAACTAACCAGCCTATACCGATTGAAGCTCCCCCTCCAGCACCAAGTGCCAATGGAAATGCCGAAATACCCCCTGCCAAAATACAAATAATAGAAAAAGAAATTGCAAAATTAGAAAAGCCGCCCATATGTCGGTTTAACTCTTGTTCATACCCCATTTTTTTAATATCGGCAGCATCTTGATCAGCCGCCGAGCTTGCATGTTTTTTTCCACTCATTTTTTTACCCCTTAGTTTTAAATTGAACAGCTTAAGATGAAAGTCTAAATAAATGCTGATGAATCATCATGTTAAATTACTGAAACAGTAGAGCTTATGTTGGGTTACTTGTAAAAACTTAATGCACATGTAGTATAGATTTATAATGGCGTAATGCAAGTACCAATTTTTTATAAAAATAAGTACCACTTTTTTTGTTAAGATTGCTTAAGCTTCATTTTCTACAAGATAACGTTACACTTGCTGCAACCTTAAAAAATGTCGCATAATGCAATCATCAGCTTACGTCAAGTATTTGAAGAGGTAGGGCGCATCATGGCATATAGTTATATTGCAGGAACGCATACTTATCAGTTTTCTGATTTGAAAGATGTATTAGCTAAAGCCACACCAGCTAGATCTGGAGATTTTTTGGCAGGCGTAGCGGCTGAAACTTACGCTGAACGCATGGCCGCTAGAATTTGTTTATCAGCAATCCCACTCAAGCGCTTTCTCGAAGAGCTTATCATTCCCTATGAAACTGATGAAGTGACAAGGCTGATTGTTGATACACATGATAAACAAGCTTTTGCCAAAATCAGCCATCTCACTGTGGGTGATTTTCGAGATTGGTTACTTTCAGATATTGCAGATTCAGCAACTTTAAAGCTTGTAGCGCCTGGTATTACTCCAGAAATGGCTGCAGCTGTTAGCAAGCTCATGCGCAACCAAGATTTGATTCTGGTCGCTAAAAAATGCCATGTGATTACTGCTTTTAGAAACACCATCGGCTTACCTGGTCATCTTTCTGTGCGTTTGCAACCTAACCACCCCACGGATGACGCGCGTGGCATTGCGGCTTCCATGCTAGATGGTTTGCTTTATGGTGCAGGGGACGCTGTGATTGGAATTAATCCTGCGACCGATAGTCTACCAGCACTCATGGATTTGTATTATTTGGTGGATGAAGTCATTAACCAATATAGTATTCCTACACAATCCTGCATTCTCACACATGTGACGAACCAGATTCAATTGATTGAACGTGGTGCACCAGTAGATTTAGTTTTTCAGTCGATTGCCGGAACTGAAAAAGCCAATAAAAGTTTTGGCATTGATATTGCATTGCTTAAAGAAGCTCAATCTGCGGCGCTGTCTCTTAATCGGGGCACAATAGGTAATAATGTTATGTATTTTGAAACAGGCCAAGGTTCGGTGTTATCAGCTAACGCTAATTTTGGCGTCGACCAGCAAACCTGCGAAGCACGTGCATATGCCGTTGCGCGGCATTTGTCACCATTGCTTACCAACACTGTAGTTGGTTTTATTGGCCCTGAATATTTATACGATGGTAAGCAAATTATTCGCGCTGGTTTGGAAGACCATTTTTGTGGAAAATTGTTAGGTGTGCCTTTGGGTTGTGATGTGTGTTACACCAATCATGCAGAAGCTGATCAAGACGATATGGATACTTTGATGACATTACTTGCTACGGCTGGCTTAACATTTATCATGGGTATTCCAGGTGCGGATGACATTATGCTGAATTATCAAACGACTTCGTTCCACGATGCATTGTATTTGCGCAAAGTGTTAGGTTTAAAAGCCGCGCCAGAGTTCGAGCTGTGGCTCAAAAAAATGCAGATTATGGATGCTGATGGCAACGTGCGGCCAATTAGCAATGCGCATCACATGTTAAAAAACATGCCCAAGCATTTGCTGAGTGCTAACTGAGTCATGACTAAAAGACCTGAGACCACTATATTACTGGCGCACCAATCGCCTGACCCATGGACACAACTTAAAACTTTCACTCGCGCGCGTATTGCTCTGGGGCGAGTTGGCTCTAGCTTGCCGACAAGGGAGGTTTTAGACTTTGGACTAGCCCATGCCATGGCGCGTGATGCCGTGCATTTAGCATTGGATACAGTTGCGCTAGAGGCAGACATTAAATCGCAGCAATTTAACGTTATTCGAGTCAAAAGCATGGCTCCAGACCGCGCTAGCTATTTATTGCGACCAGATTGGGGGCGTAGGCTGCATGAGCAAAGTCTCTCGAAATTGCAGAATGTATACCAAGTTTCACAAACTAAACCGATTGATTTTTTAATTGTGGTTGGCGATGGCTTGTCTTCGTTAGCGGTTGCTCGACATGTAGCACCCCTCCTTGCAGAATTGCAAAAGCTTTTGCCAGAGGAATGGCAGACGGGCCCAGTGGTGATTGCATCGCAGGCCCGTGTGGCAATTGGTGATGAAATTGGTCAAGCGCTGAATGCGCGTATGGTTGCCATGCTCATTGGTGAGCGGCCAGGGTTAAGCTCGCCAGATAGTTTGGGCATTTATCTGACGTATAACCCAAAGTTAGGCTTAAGCGATGCAGACAGAAATTGCATTTCTAACGTGCGTCCAGAAGGCTTGCATTACGCTACAGCAGCCAAAAAACTAATATGGCTGGCTAAAGAAGCCATGCGACTAAAACTCACTGGCGTGATGTTGAAAGATGAAAGTGATATTCAGGAAATTGGTCAACAAGTCACGCTCAAATAGATTAAAGTTTAAAGCTATTCGAATGGCGATTGATTAGATCTAAATAACTGTATGAGGAGACAAGCCTACCAAAAATTCTAGTGCCATTTTGTAAAAAATCTCTACTTGTTGTCACGATTATCCTTATTGTTAGGTAAGCAGCTTGCACAGCATGCCAAGTCCACCGCAGGCAATTATCACCGGAATGACATTTACCTTGAAACGGAAGATAGCAGACGTTGCTAAAGCTGTAAGTGCAATAGACAGCCAATCAATGTTGCCACTTAGTCCGGTAGGCCAAAAGACATGATATAAAAAGAACAATGCTAAATTAAGTATCACGCCAACTACTGCTGCGGTAATTGCGCTGAGAGGCGCAGTAAATTTAAGATTTCCGTGAGTAGTTTCTATAAATGGCCCGCCCATAAAAATAAACAAGAAGCTAGGTAGGAATGTGAAAAATGTTACCACGGTAGCAGCCACAAAAGCAGAAGCGAATATCGCATCAGGCCCAAATTCTTGAGTCACCCAGCCTCCAACAAAACCTACGAAAGTCACAACCATGATAAGCGGCCCTGGGGTTGTCTCACCAAGTGCTAGACCATCAATCATTTGAGTCGGGTTTAACCAATGATAATGTTCTACTGCGCCTTGATAGACATACGGTAATACAGCATATGCACCACCGAATGTTAGTAACGCTGCTTTAGTAAAGAACCAGCCCATTTGTGTAAACGTAGCATTCCAACCATAGCTTACAATCAATCCTGCCATCATGACTATCCAGATGCCAATTCCGACTACAGCAATACGTGTCATTCTCCTCCAACTAAACAATGCATGCTTAGGCGTAGGCGTATTATCGTCAATCAAGGCGCAGCCAAAATTCATTTCTGCGGCACGATGACTGCCACCTATCTTGAAATATTGCGGTGCGAAATGCCCACCAAAATGACCAATCAAGCCTGCGGATAATACAATGAGTGGAAAAGGTAATTTAAGTGCGAATATAGCAATAAAGGCTACGACGGCAATCGACCACATTACTTGATTTTTTAATGTCCTTGAACCAATGCGGTAAGTGGCAAAGAGCATAATAGCCACAACGGCAGGTTTAATACCATATAGTACCCCTGCCACAGCTTGGACAGAGCCATAAGCCATGTATATCCATGCCAAACACATTAAGATGAAAAATGATGGTAAGAAGAATAGAGTTCCAGCAATAATGCCACCCCATGTGCGATGCATCAACCAGCCAATATAGATGGCTAATTGCTGTGCCTCAGGCCCAGGTAAAACCATGCAATAGTTAAGGGCGTGAAGAAAGCGCTTTTCTGAAATCCAACGTTTTTTCTCGACTAAATCGTGATGCATGATGGAAATTTGACCTGCTGGACCACCAAAGCTTATGAAGCCAAGTTTGAGCCAGTATAGAAATGCTTGTGCAAGTGAAACAGGTTCCGGTGGTGAATCAGAGATGGAAGAAGCGATCTTTTTATCTATTGTGTCCATAATCTCTCTTCTTGTGGGTATAAAGTCCAAGATTTGAGCAGACCTTATTGCGTAGCGTCTCGAAGCGGTTGCTAAATCGCCAATATTTTAACCCAGCCTAAAATAGAAGTGTAACCCATAAAAGCCATCCTTCGAAACTTGAAGCTGCGGTTATCAGGTTAGTGAAGTTGATGTAATTCTAGCTTTCTTAATTTTGGGGCAAGTCTCGCGGTAATGCCAACCACTGACAGAGTCATCAATCCACCAAATATTACTGAGGGAACCAACCCTAATAGGCGAGCTGCCAAGCCAGATTCAAATGCACCTAACTCATTAGATGAGCCGATAAAAATCCCGTTAATAGACGATACACGCCCACGCATGGCATCAGGTGTGGCAAGCTGTAAAATGGTGGTGCGCAATACCACAGAAATGCCATCAAAAAAACCAGTAAGCATTAAAAATAAACCTGCAAGCCAAATACTAGTGCTTAAGCCGAAACCAATAATGCAGAAACCAAACCCTGCTACTGAAGCAAGTAGCCAGCGCCCTGCATTCAGATTGATTGGGTTGCGTGCCAGCCAAATACCAGTAACGATAGCACCCATAGCGGGAGCGGCACGTAAAAACCCCAATCCCTCAGGGCCATAATGATAAACTTCATGAAGAAATGCAGGTAGCATGGCGACAGCGCCACCAAAAAGTACTGCAAACATATCTAATGACAGTGCGCCAAGCAAAATTTGGTTGCTATAAACAAAACGCAAGCCTTCAGCAATGCTAGTGAACACAGGTGGGCTATCAACCGCTGGTGGAGGTTCTTTTATTTTTAGTGACCACATAGCAATTGCCGCGCCTAAGCAAAATATTGTGGCGAGTGAGTAAGCCGCAGTTTTACTGGCAAAGCCAACCAACAAACCACCGATGGCTGGACCCACAATTAGCCCAGCTTGAAAAACTGAACTACTAATCCCAGATGCGCGAGCATATTCCTCGCGAGGCAAAATAATTGCAAATAATGTGCTGTAACTAGGTGCAATAAAAGCACGTTCTATGCCTGTAAGCATAATTGAACCGTAAATCCATAAGCTTGCATTATCGCTATTGCCAATCAATCCCATAGCAACAGCAGTAAGAGTAAGTGCGTTGACTGCTAAAGCAACTGCAGCCAAAGTCCCAAAGAAACGACGCGAATAGAAATGATCAACCGCATGGCCAGCGAAAAGTGCGCAAGCGAAGTACGGAATCACTTCCGCCAAACCAACCAAACCAAGTGCTAATGTATCGTGTGTAATCTCATAAATATGCCAACCAACCGCAACAGCCATCATTTGATAAGCCAATACCATGAGAATACGAAAGCTCAGTAGTTTGAGAAAAGCATGATGATGACGTGTAAAAATATGCATGAGAGACTTGTCGTTTAAGGTAAATATAAATAGATTTAAAATTAATGCTCAGTAAAATCAATAAGCTTGTAAAATATTCGTTAGTGCTGAGAATAAGGCAGTAAGGCTATGCGAATAGCTCGATGAGTTGTCATTGACCTAGTGTGATTCTGCCGATATATATTAGGCGCACTAACACCATTAAAATCAACAACTTACATCGTATATGTTTTTTATGTTTACCACACGTATTTACCACACGTTAGCACTTGTTGTTGTCCTCTCTAAATCAATTAACTTTCTGAAGTAGAGAGGCTCTATTATAACTGCTAGTGGAATGGCTTGAGATAGTTCATCTTATAGTCTTCATGAGCTTGTAACTGCCCTTCTATCGTTGACGCTATGTTGATATGGAGTAGCCTTAAGTTGTCAGTAAGGTATGCTCCTATAGCTCTCCTTGTCTTGGGAGATAGCCTGTAGTATCTCTTTGACCTAACCCCATTAGACCAAGTGTAGAATCCCTCTAACGAAGCTAGGTGCAATGTGGCATTAGCTATTGCTAGACTTAGAGTTTCAGCAGTCGGCACTAACTTTGGTTGAAACTTATAGACTAGAAAGACTGCTGTAGACTCAATCAGTATATCTAGTGCTGATACGCCCTTACTAAATAGCCTCTGAGTCTCGGGCTTAGTCAGAGCATTGTTGTCTGAGGATAGCCACTTGTTGATAAAGTCTAGAGCTTGACCAATACCTACATGAGCAATGTTAGCTTCTATGAAGTTCTTTGCTAGTAAATGCTCATAGCCATAGTGAATCTTACGTCTCAAGCGTTTACCAAAAGGATGACCATGCATGGCGTTAGCGTCATAGTGTTTGGAGCAATACTTACTAACACCTTCCCTGTGTAGATTGCAGCCACGGGCTGAGCATAGCTCACTAGAGTTAAGCTTCTTTTGTAACTTTATGCTGGCATAGTTCCTAACTTTTGGACGTAGCTCTGGTGTTGTTAATGACATCATCATTGTTTGATTCCTTGTTGTGCTTTGTGTTTTAAAAAGAGGGAGACTTACTGTTGACGGTGGAGCTGTATAGACACACTCATTTGAGATTAATTAATCTAACAAGTCACAACTGGACGTCACCCGCTTTACTAGACAGTTACGCGCTTCCAATTTGCAATGCTTCAAACACCATCGGGCTTAGCTGATTAAGATAACTATGCCGACGTTTACGATTGTAAAACACTTCAATGTAATCAA